>Ga0209544_1000973_pt1 | contig 34610 bp, 28 predicted proteins | sample MesohylPK_FD_187297 | JGI IMG/M metagenome (GOLD analysis project Ga0209544, IMG submission 187297) | Host-associated microbial community of the marine sponge Aplysina aerophoba from Gulf of Piran - sponge mesohyl, lysed by proteinase K... | ecosystem: Host-associated > Porifera > Sponge >... | reverse complement strand
CCCCGCCGTTGAACGGGTCCATGGCGGGCTGGGTGAGGATGCGGCGGGCGTGGCCCACAGCCTCTACCCACTCGCGGCGATCCTCGTCGGTGGACAGGTAGTTGAAGCGCAGCGCCGGCTTGTCCCGCGGGTCGGCCGAGACGATCTGCACGCTGCCCCGCGAGTTGCTGTACATCGGCCCGACGTGCACCTGGTAGCCGTGTCCTCCCGCCGGCGTCGAGCCGTCGTAGCGGATGGCGATGGGCAGGAAGTGGAACATGAGGTTCGGGTAGGCCACCTCGTCGTTGCTGCGTATGAAGCCGCCGGCCTCGAAGTGGTTGGTGGCGGCCGGGCCCCGGCGGGCCAGCCACTGGAGGCCGATCCAGGGGCGGCGCCACCTCGCCAGGTGGGGCTGCATCGACACCGGCTGCTTGCAGGCGTACTGGACGTACACCTCGAGATGGTCCTGGAGGTTGGCGCCCACCGCGGCAATGTCGGCCACCACGTCGATGCCGTGGCTCCGAAGCAGGCCGGCCGGGCCCACCCCGGAGAGCTGCAGCAGCTGGGGCGAGTTGATGGCGCCGCCGCAGCAGATCACCTCGCCGGCCTGGGCGGTGCGGGCCCGGCCCCCTTTGACGTACTCCACGCCGGTGGCCCGGGTGCCCTCGAAGAGGATCCTGGTGGCGAGGGCCCGGGTGACCAGGTGGAGGTTGGGGCGGTTCAGCACCGGGTGCAGGTAGGCCCGGGACGCGCTGAGGCGCCGGCCCCGGTGGACGTTGCGGTCGAAGGCGGCGAAGCCCTCCTGGCGGTAGCCGTTGACATCCGATGTGCGGGGATGGCCGGCCTGCTCGGCGGCCTCCAGGAAGGCCTCGAACAGCGGGTTGAGGGCCGGCCCCCGCTCCAGCACCAGCGGTCCCCGGCGACCGCGGTACTTGCCTTCGCCGCCGCGCCCGTCGCGCCTGCCGTCGGCGCCGCCGGCACCTCCGTCGGAGCCTTCACCGCCGCGCCCACCGTCGCCGGAACCGCCATCGGGGCCACCGGAGCCTTCACCGCCGCGCCCGTCGCGCCTGCCGTCGGCGCCGGCACCGCCATCGGGGCCGCGGGTGCCGTCGAGATTGCTCCGGTCGCCGCGCCGAGGGGCCGGACGGCCGCAGCCACCGGGACCGCTGGAGTCGTCCCCGGCGAGACAGTTCTCCGTGCGCTTGAAGTAGGGAAGGCAATGGGCGTAGTCCCAGTCCTGCATGCCCTCGTCGGCGGCCCAGCGCTCGTAGTCGAGGGGGTTGCCCCGCTGGAAGATCATGCCGTTGATGCTGGAGGACCCGCCCAGAACCTTGCCCCGGGCGTGGTACACCCGGCGCCCGCCCATGTGAGGCTCGGGCTCGGAGGTGTACTGCCAGTCGTAGAAGCGGTTGCCGATGGGGAACGACAGGGCCGCCGGCATGTGGATGTACACGTCGAAACGCCAGTCCCGGCGACCCGCCTCCAGCACCAGCACCGAGGTCGACGGGTCGGCGCTGAGCCGGTTGGCGAGCGCGCAGCCGGCCGAACCCCCGCCCACGATCACGTAGTCGTAGCGGCGGTCGTGATCTGCCATAGTCCCCTCGCGAGGCCACACCGGGGTTCCGGTTGGCCCCGTGCCGTGCAACAATCGCGACCCTACCGCTGCCGACCCCCAACTCCGAAGGGACTGCCGTGAACGAGGACACCCAGTCCGAGCCTCGACAGCAGCGTCAGCGCCCCGCAGATCTGGCGCCGACTCCGAAGGGACTGCCGTGAACCGGAACACCCATTCCAAGCCCGACTCCTTGCCCTCGGGCCACTGCCTGTGCGGTGGCGTGAGCTACGAGGTGCACGGCCCGATCCGGCAGGTCTGGAACTGCCATTGCTGGCGCTGCCGCCGCTGGACCGGCCACTACATGGCGGGTACGGGATGCAAGCGTTCCGACCTCAGGCTCGCCTCAGACGCCACCCTCGCCTGGCACCATCCTGCCGACGACCCCAACGTGGCCTACGGCTTCTGCCGCGAGTGCGGCGGTTCGGTGTTCTGGAAGGTGATCGACGGCCCCCCGGACCAGACCGACCACATCGCCATCTGCGCCGGCACCCTGGACCTGCCCACCGGCCTGCACACCGAGCGGGCCCTGTTCGTCGACGACGCCGCCGACTACCACACCCTCGACCCAGCCGTGACCGCCTGGAGCCGCGAGTAAGAGGCCGCGCGGGTAGACGAGCGAATCCGGCACATACGGGCGCGGCCGTAGCCCGAGCGGCCCGTGAGCGCAGCGAACTACAGCGGGAATGGCACCGCTGCCAGGCGACGGGCTCTCACTCGCTCACTCGCGGGCGTTAGAGGCCGACAGGTAGCATCTGCACATCAATGTGAGGTCGGGGAGTCAGCGGGACATGGTCAAGGCGTTCGCCCGCGGGCGTGGGGTACGGCTGGGCATCGTGGCCGCTGTCTCGGTCGCACTGGCGGTCGGCGCGGCGGCCGGTTGCAGCCAAACGGACCGCGCGTCCGAACCCGTCGACATCACCGTCGACCAGCCTGAAGAACCGGCTGCGGGATCGGGGTCTACCGGGACGGAGCCGGATCCGGAGTCGGCTGAGGAGGTGACCGGCGGAGAGCCGGAGCCCGCCGCAGACGGTGCGGGTGGGCTCGAAGGGGCTGGCGCTGAGGATCCCGACAGCGGCCGGTCCAACGATGAGGCGGCAGCCTCGGCGGCGGCTGCGCCCGAGCAGTTCTCGACCGGGCCCGTGCTCGAATGGACCGAGATCGATCCGGGCTTCGACGACCTCTTCGAGCTCAAGCCCGTGGGCGACGGCCGGGTTCTCGCCCGGGCCTGGACCGACGGCGAAGGCCAGGGACTGTTCGGCCGGCGGGTCGTCGTCTCGGCCAACGGCACGGACTGGGCCGAGGTGCCCACGCCGGAGGGCATATTCCCCGAGCAGGTCAACATCAGTTCGGATCGCTGGGTGGTGACCGGCCAATCCCTGGATTCCGACTGGCTCGGGGAGGCCGTCGATCGGGTGTTCTTCTCCGACGACCAGGGCTCGACCTGGACGGAGATGGTGATCGAACTGCCGTCGAGTTCCACCTCGCCGTACGCGGTCGAGTGGGGGCGGGTGTCCTCGGTGCTGGTGTCGGGTGAGCAGGTGGTGCTGGCGGTCTCGGGCTTCACCATGATCGATGGTCAGACACTGCTGGAGGACATCGGTCGGCTGCCCGCCGGCAAGACGGTCGTTCTGGCCGCGCCGATCCCCGACGGTGTGTCGTTCACGCTGATCGATTCCGACGTTGAGAACCCCTATGGCTCCGTCACATCCGCGGCTTGGAGTCTTGCCGCGATCTATTCCCAGCTCGGCGAGGAGGCGCTGCCGGAGCTGAACTTCGAGGAACTGGTGCTGACCTACGACGAGGTCGACTTCACCGAAGCCGAGAGGTTCGACCTGTTCTCTCCGGGCTCCGGGCCGTTGACCCGCATTCTCGCCGGCGACGCCACCGCCACCGAGGTGGTGGCCGGCTTCGAGGGAGTGGTTCTGTCCGGCGCGGCCACCGACGAGGGATTCGTCGTGACGGCTGTCGACGACGGTGGGGAGAGGATTCTCAGCTCGCGTGACGGGCTGGTATGGAGCGAGGACCCGTCGGTGGACCCCGGATCCTCGGGCGGGACGATCGCAGCCGACGGCACGATCTGGCGGGTGGCGTTCGAGACCGGGGGGTCGCTCGACATCCAGCGGGCCCAGGTCGGCTACGTGCCGGCAACGGTGGCCACGTTCGATGGCCTCCAGTATCCCGGGCCGCTGGCGCTGGGTCCGGCCGGGTTCGTCCTGGTCGCGCAGCGAGACTTGAGCAGGTCGCTGCGGACAGACCAGGGGCTGCCGGCGGAGGGGCGGGTGGCCCGTGACGGCTACGAGCTCCGCTACAACGAGGCCGAGAGGAGCCTCACACTGTGGGATCTCGCCACCGGCACCGCGATCTACGAGTTCGGGCCGCAGGAGATGCAGGGTGACACGCCGCCCGACGGTGTCCGCATGGTCGCCGACGGCCGGGGCGCCGGGATCGTCTTCGAGGACCCCGAGACCGGCGCCGACCTCGTGAGCTTCACCACCGACGACATGGCCTTCCTGGTGGGAATGGCGTCCGCACAGCAGGACGCGGCGTCGAGCGGCGCTCCTGCGGAGCCGGAACTGTGGGTGGGCTGGTCCGCCGACGGCCGCGCCTGGGGGTGGCAGAGCCTGGCCGACGCGTTCGGGATCCATGACGCCGGCATCTGGCCCGAGTTCGCGGTGGGCCACGATTTCGTGCTCGCCCGCGTCGCCACCTTCCAGCCCGCCGACCCCGCCGACCCCGCCGACCAGGGTAACTTCCTACCAAAACGCTGGTTCCTAGCCCGAGCCCCCTGACCGCTCAGCTTCCGCGGAGGTCTTACCGCCGGGCCTACCCAGCGAGCCTTCGCCGCAACCGACCGTGCCCGTCGGATGGTGCTAGAGGAAAGGCGTGAGCAGGTGCTTGAGCCATGTCGGTCGTTTCTCGCTAGTAGTGGTTGGCAACTTCTACGATGATCAGCAGGCGCCACTCGGCGTCTGTCTCCACCCGGAGGATGAGCCTCCATCGACGGTTGAAGCGGCCGCGCAGAGCTAACCAAGGCCGAGCTGGAGCAGATCGTCCACGTCTGCCTGGGCATCTCCGGCTGAACCGCAAGCTTGACCGGCGGGCTGGCTTCGGGCCGCGGCCTCACGAAGCCAACGCTCCGTCGCCGACTGCGCGCAAAATGGCGACAAACACCCATAAGAAAAGCGCTACAATGGCTGTATGGAGGCGGGTATACGCGAGCTGCGAGACAATCTCAGCAAGTACTTGGCGGCGGTGCGAGGGGGCGCGGAGGTCGTGGTAACCGATCACGGCAAGGCGTTCGCACGGCTGACTGCGCTCACGCATCCTCGTCCCATCGATCGGCTGATTGCCGAGGGCGTCGTGACCCCTGCGAGCGTCCCGAAACGGCGCCTGGCGGGGCCCGAGGTTGTACCCGCGGCGTCCGTCAGCGATCTGGTAACTGATCAGCGCAGGTGATCGCCTACTTCGACACTTCTGCGTTCGTCCCGCTAATCATCGACGAGCCTTCGTCTGGGCAGTACGTGAAGCTGTGGAACGAGACGACTCGAGCAGTGAGCGTGCGCCTCCTGTACGCAGAGGCGCGAGCGGCGCTCGCAATGGCGGAACGGCTGGGCCGACTCAACCGGTCACAGCTTGCTACGGCCGTCGAGCAACTCGACACGCTGACCTCCGGGCTCGACTGGGTGGAGATCACTGCTCATCTCGTCCGTGTCGCAGGAGATCTGGCCGAGCGCCGCCATCTCCGGGGCTACGACGCCATCCATCTCGCCGCGGCCTGCAGCGTCGGCGACGGTGACACCGTATTCATCAGCGGAGATCGGCAACTGCTCAGCGCGGCCGCAAGCGAGGGGCTCTTGGTAGCAGGCACGCATTGAGCCACCGGACCCTGACGAGCCAACTCCAACTTGCCCGAGGCCAAGGCTCGCCATCGGTACTACTGGCCCAGCGGGTCGGTGAACGTGAACCCGTCAGGGTCGGTGGAGTTGCGCCTGGCCATCGCCCCGCCCGAGCCGGCCAACGTGTCCACCACGCCCGGCGCCAACTCCCTGACGGTCGCCGGGAGGAAAGGCGTGAGCAGGTGCTGAGCCATGTCGGTCAACGAGGATCCCGTAGCCGCCTGATATCGGCTACCCGGGCGGTGTCGTGGCGAACAGCGACTGCTGCCCAACAGCGTCCGGCTTCACTGCGGGAGTTCGTTCGGATACCGGTGCTGGTGGGTCGTCGAGGAGGGACTCGATGTCGTCGAGGCTCGACACGGGTAGGGCGCCTCGCTGTTGGAGGGGCCCGTTGCCGGGGCCTTCGCCGTCGCCTCGCCACACCGCGACCGGCCCGAAGCCGTGCTTGAGGGCTTCGGTGGCGCCGGACCAGGTGCCGCCGGAGCCGTCGTCGCTGGCGATCACCACGGTGAGCGCGGCCTGCGCGTAGATGAGCTTGTTGCGTCCCATGGCGTTGCCCGCGCTGAACGGGGCGTCGGGGCTGTAGGGGGTGCACATGACGGTGCTGCCGTCGTAGACGGCCCTGCGGACGTCGGGTCGCTTGAGCTTGCGCGACAGCGACTCCGCCAGGATCCCGACGACGGCTCCACCAGCCTCGAAGGCCGCGTCCATCGCGAGCTGGTCGACACCCCGCGCGCCTCCCGACACCAGCGGCAGGCCCCGCCGAGCCGCGAGGCGGACAACCTCCTTGGCCACCTCGCCCCCGGCCTCGGACACGTCTCGGCTGCCGACGACTCCCAGTCCGGCAGTGTCGAGCAGCTCGACCGCACCGGCCCCGTACACCAGCGGGGGCGCCCTCGTGCCCAGACGCTCCAACCATCGTTGCGGATAGTGCTCGTCGAAGGCGGTGAGCGTCCTGATGCCCGTCTGCTCCAGCCGCTCCAACTCGAAGGCCAGCGAAAGGGCGCTCGCGGTGAGCGCTTCGACGCGGCCGGCGACACCCTCCGGCACGCCGAAATCGCCGACGAGCTCCCCCGCGCTCTTGCCGAGCAGCACACTCGGGCCATCACCGGGGCGGTCAAGCCCGCCGTCGGCTGCCGCTGCGCCCCTGCCGGGCGGCGGCCTCCAAGGCATCCGGACGCCGAGGCGCTTGAGCAGGCTCCAGTACTCCGAAGCCTTGAGCGGCCGCGCGCCCAGCGTGCCGAGGCGGCCGGCGAGCAGCACCGTCGCCAGCGAGTCGTCGCTAGCCATGCGCACCTCCGGCACCTCGAGGTCCCATTCGATCTCGATGCCGTCGATGTCCGCTGAGGTCGCTGGCGTCTTGTCGGTCAAGTGCCCGACCTCCCGGCCGTGTCCGCCAGAGCGAACGGAAACACCGGTACCGAACCGGCTTCCCGCAGGAGCAGGCCGACGACGGTCATTGTCCAGCGCGAGTCGACCATGTCGTCGAGAAGGAGCACCGGACCCGACGGTACCTCACCGCCGATCTCGAACGCGTCGCGGACGTTGCGGTACTGCTGCCGGCTGTTCTGCATCGTCTTCTGCGGGTCGGTCACAGCGACCTTGACGACGACACCCAAGCAGGCCAGCCCGAGTGATCGTGCCAGCCGGTGTGCGAAGTCCGGCACCAGTTCGGGCCGGCGCAACGAGGGCACGAACGCCACCCACTCCGGCGCGGGATCGGGCTGCCAGCGGCCGCGGATCAGGTCCCGCGCCGCGGCGACGAGTTGCTCGTCGAACCGGCCGTCCAGCAGCCTGCCCTTCCGCACCAGCCGACCCCAGCCGCCGTCCCCCCACATGGATAGGGAACGCCCCTCTTCAAGCCTGTCATCCAACGCGATCCGCTTGCCGGGTGGGCACTGCTCTCGCGGCTCGATGACCCGCTCAGACTGTCGGAGGAAGTCGACGGGTCGGGCTTGTCGAATCCCATGCCCAACGCGGATGTGGCCACCACAACCTTCGACCTGTTGGCCAAAAGGTCAAGGGTTCAGCCCGCGTTGGCCGCTGCCTGGATGTGACGTGCCGTGAGCTGAGACGCACCGTCGCTCAACGCCTCGTGCAACGCGGTGTGGCACACCTGCAGCGCGCGGCGTAGCGATCCGGCCTCCCGGTAGACACCTAGGATCGCGGCCGAAGCATCCGGCCCGAAGACTTCGGGGAGATCCGGATCGCTGACGCCCGCGTATCGTTTGATCCGCCGCCGCAAGATCGCGTCGATCGCCGCGGTGGTTGGGAGCTGCGGAATCGTGATGCGGGTGTCGAGATACTGCAGCAGCCGGTCTCGGGGAGTGGTCTCGAAGTAGTGGGGATGCGCCGCCACTACCAAGGCAGCGGGCAGCTCCAACATCCAACGCACCCCTTCGCCGAAGAAGCTCTCCACGAGTTTGGTGCCGCCGTTGCGCAGCCACCGGTCCGTGTCGTCGAACACTAGTACCGGCTGGAGACCCTCGGCAGAGACGACAGCGAGAACCTGCGCAAGGGCGTCTGTCTTGTCGACGAGGGTTGCGCGGTCCTCCAACTTGGTTTGGTGCGTGACTTGGCGGGCAATCTCGCCTCTCATCCACCCCCAGCCGAGTCCACCGCCGACCCTACGAGTCCTCGTGATCATCGTCGTCCCGGGCGCCAGATCGGCTTCGATGCGCGCCTCGGCCGAGCCGGCGAGTCGGGTGATCGTGGACAGCAGGTGGTCCGCCAGGTGGACGGGCGTGTCGATCGTCTCGGCTGGCATGGCAGCCAACGGCACGAAGAGCGGCGCCACGCCTTCGGCCAGCGGGCCGAGCATGTGGGCGATGACGCTGGACTTGCCGGAGCCGCTCGCGCCGATCAGCGCAGCTGGCTCTCGCCGCCGCACGGCGGCGTCCAGCCGGGCCTCCGTTTGGCCTGGCTGTGTCAGTTCGTCGAACGGCACATGCAACGCGCCCAAGTCGTGGCGGGTAGGGCTGCTCTCGAAGACATACCGATCTGTAAGCAGATGCAGCGAAAGAGGCATGGGTCTCTTGCCTATCGGCGCTGCAAGTCTTCGACAAATGCCCGTGAGGTGTCAACGAGCGCGCCGGCTGCGGACGGGTCTGCCGCCGCCCTCCCCGCTGCCTCAGGCCCCAGGATTCCCGCCAGCAACGAGTACCGGCGTGAGGTGTAGCGAACCCTGCGTCCGTCGCGCTCGGCTCGCACCAGCCCCAAGGACTCGAGCTCCTTCAAGCAGTGCACGACCCTGGAGCGGCTTACTCCGAGCGCATCCAGGAGCCACTCGTCGCCCGCGTGGGTGGGTCCCGCCTGGTTTAGCGCCTCATAGAGACCACGCAGTCGGCCAGGCAAGCTCGACGCCTGGGCGCGCTCGTCGGCGAGCCATTGAAGCAGTTCAGTCCGGTTGCTCGACAGCACGAGAGTCTGGAGGTCGAGCAGGACCTGCGATGGAGTTGCCGGGGCCAGAATCGAGGCCACCTCATCGCGCCAGGCTGCTGGCCATTGAGGTACCCGCAATCCGATCAGTTCCTGAATCTGCTGTTGAGGCCATGGCGCAAGATGAAGTACCCGATCGAAGAAGGCGTCGGCGGGCGCGGGTGGGGTGCTCCTCCTGCCCGCCACGATCCATGTGAGGGGAAGGTCCCATAGCGAGTCCCGATAACGGCCGAACAGCACCCGTATCTGCTCTTCGTCGGCCCCGTCCACCAGCACCAAACGGGGCCTCTGCGCCTCGTCTGCGTCCTCCCAATCACCCAGAACGCCCGAGAGAGTCGCTTCGAGAAGTCTCACATCAAGTTCAGTTCCCGCCAGCCGGGTCCGCACAGTAAGGGGAGGCCCAACCGCTGACGCGATCGCTTCGAGCAATCCGGAAGCCGACCTGGCCGGCTCAGCTCTCGCGAACACGGCTGCGCCGGGGTACTCGTGCTCGACACGCCGCAGCAGTGTGGTCTTCCCAGAGCCAGGCCCACCGCCGACGTACACATTCAGGCCGAACTCCTGCGCACCCCGAAGCACCTCCATCTCGGGTACCATCGCGAACAGCTCCTGGTCCCGCTTGGAGGCGGTCAGAGACCTCCGGCTCATCGCACGATCTAACACCACGCACATATCATACAGTTAGAATTGTGCGAAGTGTGCGGACCTTCCCTCCGTAGGGGACCTTGATCTCCTGCGGAGGGCTGAAGACTTCGTGGGTCACCACCACGTACTGGTGAGCGTCCTCGGCCTGATCGCGCAGGCGAGCGAACGCCTCGGACCAGTTCGCTCCTGGCTGCTCCACGGAGAACGAGAGGGCGGCCGTGATCACGGAGGCCGCCTCCTCAACGGGAGCGGCGGTCGCCAGCGAGCCAACGTGCGAAACCGGACCGAGCCCGATACTCCGTGCGTAGTCGTGGTACCAGTCCTGCCGTTGCTGGCACTGGTAGATCGTGTCGAGCAGGTCGGGGCTTGGGCGGACCACCCCCCTGTCGCTGAAGGTGCGCAGGTCCGGGATCGGGACTTCATCGTCGGGAGGCTCAGAAAGGAAGAAGTAGCCCACAGGCGTCTTCGTTGCCCGTGCGAAGCCAGCTCAGATCCAGGGCTCTGTTCACGCTGGCTCACGAGTTGGGGCATGTCCTCAACAGTGACGGCGCAACGATCAACATCGACACCGACATGCGAGCCCGGACCGACGAGGAGCGTCTGGCCAACGCCTTCGCGGCTGCGTTCTTGTTGCCCGAGCAGGAGGCCCGCGAGGCCATCGACCGGCACTGTCAGTGCTATCCAGGCGGTGTTGTGGCGAACAGGGACTGTTGTTCAGATGTGCTTGCTGATGCCGACGGCAGTTCGGAGCGTGATGCCGGTGCACCGTCGAGGAGCGACTCGATGTCGTCGACGCTGGACACGGGTAGGGCGCCTCGCTGCTGGAGCGGCCCGTTGCCGGGTCCTTCGCCATCGCCCCGCCACACCGCGACCGGCCCGTAGCCGTGCTTGAGGGCCTCGGTTGCGCCGGACCAGGTGCCGCCGGAGCCGTCGTCGCTGGCGATCACCACCGTGAGCGCGGCCTGCGCGTAGATGAGCTTGTTGCGTCCCATGGCGTTGCCAGCGCTGAACGGGGCGCCGGGACTGTAGGGGGTGCACATGACGGTGCTGCCCTCGTACACGGCCCTGCGCACGTCGGGTCGCTTGAGCTTGCGCGACAGCGACTCCGCCAGGATCCCGACGACGGCTCCACCAGCCTCGAAGGCCGCGTCCATCGCGAGTTGGTCAACACCCCGGGCGCCTCCCGACACCAGCGGCAGGCCCCGGCCGGCCGCGAGCCGGGCAACCTCCTTGGCCACCTCGCCCCCGGCCTCTGCCACATCTCGACTGCCGACCACCCCCAGCCCGGGTGCGTCGAGCAACTCAAGCGCACCGGCCCCGTGCAACAGCGGGGGCGCCTTGGCTCCCAGCCGGGCGAGCCACTGCTGCGGATAGTGCTCATCGAAGGCGGTGAGCGTCCTGATGCCCGTCTGCTCCAGCCGCTCCAACTCGAAGGCCAGCGACAGGGCCCTCTCGGTGAGCGCTTCGACGCGGTCGGCGACCCCCTCCGGCACACCGAAGTCGCCGACGAGTTCCTCCGCGCTCTTGCCGAGCAGCACGCTCGGCCCATCACCGGGGCGGGCACGTTCGCCGTCGGTTGCCCCCGCGACCCGGCCGGGCGGGGGCAGCCCAGGCAGCCAGACGCCGAGGCACTTGAGCAGGCTCCAGAACTCCGACGCCTTGAGCGGTCGCGCGCCCAGCGTGCCGAGACGACTGACGAGCAGCACGGTCGCCAGCCAGTCATCGTTGGGTACATGCACGTCAGGCGCCTCCGCGTCCCACCCAATCTCGATGCCGTCAATGTCCGCAGAGGTCGTCCGCCCCTTGTCAGTCAAGCGCCCGACCTCCCAGCCGTGTCCGCGAGCGCGAACGGGTGAACCTCGCCAGCGCCCGCCTCGCGCAGGAGTGCGCCGACGACAGTGAATGTCCAGCGCGAGTCGACCATGTCGTCCACCAGCAGCACCGGGCCCGACGGTACTTCACCGCTGATCTCGAAGGCGTCTCGCACGTTGCGGTACTGCTGCTGGCTGTTCTGCATCGTCTTCTGGGGCTCGGTATGGCGGACCTTGACCACAACATCCTTGCAGGCGAGCCCGAGCGACTGCGCCAGCCGCGACGCAAAGTCCGGGACCAGTTCGGGGCGGCGCAGCGACGGCACGTACGCCACCCAACCTGGCGCGGGCTCGGGCCGCCATCGGTCGCGGAGGAGATCCAGCGCCGCGACTACGAGCCGATCGTCGAACCTGCCGTCTTGCTGTTTGCCGGCGCGCACCAGCCTGCCCCAGCCGCCGTCGCCCCAGCGGGTGAGCGCACGCCCGTCCTCGATCTGGTACTCGGCCGCGATCCGCTTGCCATCCGGGAACTGCTTGCGGGGTTCGATACGGCGCTCGGACTTGCGGAGGAAGTCGATGGCCTGCTGCACGGCGGCCGGGTCGAAGCTCCGGTCCAGGCTTGCTCCGGTGCAGTTGTCGCAGATGCCGCACGGCTCGGGGTCGTGGTCGTCGAGGTAGCCGCGCAGCAGCCGCATCCGGCACTGGTCGGTGCCGATGTAGTCGAGCATCTGCTGCTGCTCGGCCCTGCGCAGGGCTGTGACCGAGCTGACCCGTTCGTGGTCGAAGGTCCAGGGTGCCAGCGTCCGCAGCCACCGGCCGCTGTCTCGCTCGACCGCGCCCTCCACTTCGAGGATCTTGAGGAGGCCCTCCAGTTGGCTCGGCCGCACATTGACCTCATCGAGCAGTTCGCGCTTCGACATTGCCACAGCTCGGCGCTCCATCTCACCCACTACCCGCTCGGCGAGATCGGCGGAGGGAAAGGCCGAGCCGATGAAGTAGTCCTGGATGTCGGCGTCCTCGGTGCCCCGTAGCAGGATTCCCACCGATTCCCTCAGGGCGCGCCCGGCCCGCCCGACCTGCTGGTAGTAGGCGACCGGCGAGCCCGGCGACTGGTAGTGGATCACGAAAGCGAGGTCGGGCTTGTCGAATCCCATGCCCAGCGCTGACGTCGCCACGACGACTTTCACCTCGTTGGAGAGCAACTCCTGCTCGACGGCGCGCCTGTGCTCGTCGTCGCTCTCTCCGCTGTAGGCGACCGCGGCGATGCGTTGGGAGCGGAGCCAGCCTGCGACCCGCTCGGTGTCGGCCACGGTCAGGCAGTAGACGATGCCGGTGCCGGGCAGCCTCGCGATCACATCGGCGAGCCACACCAGCCGCTCTGCCTGCGAAGGCTTGTCGATGGCGTGCAGCCGGAGACCCGCACGAGCGAGCGGCCCCCTGACCGGCACGAAGTCGGCTCCGAGTTGCGCGGTCACGTCGGCCACCACCCGGTCGTTGGCGGTGGCCGTGCAGCACAGCACCGGCACGCCGGCGGGAAGCAGGTCCAGCACCCGCACAAGCCGCCGGTAGTCGGGGCGGAAGTCGTGGCCCCAGTCGGAGATGCAGTGAGCCTCGTCGATCACGAGCAGGCCGCTGCGCCGGCCGACTACGGGCAGCACATCGTCGCGGAACTGCGGGTTCGCCAGCCGCTCCGGCGAGATGAGCAGCACATCGACCTCGTTGGACTCGATCCGTTTCTCGACCTCGTCCCACTCGTCACGGTTGGAGCTGTTGATGGTGAGGGCACGGACCCCGAGCCGCCCGGCTGCATCCATCTGGTTGCGCATTAGAGCGAGCAGCGGCGACACCAGCAGCGTGGGGCCGAGCCCCCGCTCGCGCAGCAGCCGCGTGGCGATGAAGTAGACGGCACTCTTTCCCCAACCGGTCCGCTGCACCAGCAGCACCCGGCCCCGCTCCCCCGCCAACGCCAGAATCGCTTCGAGTTGATCAGGTCGGAACTCAGCAGCCCGGTTGCCGGTCAGCCGCTTCAGCAGCCCCAGCGCCTCCGTCTCAAGATCGTGTCCCATCGCCGCCGCACGCTAGAGGCTCGCTGTGACGAAGCGCTTCGTGTGACAGAGCCCCTCGATAGCGTCATGTCTCGACCGACAGCGTCCATGGAGGCATGGCTGTGAACGATCCGCTCATTTCAGAGGTTCTGGATCGGCTCGACGCGGATGCAAGAGCGAGCGGCATGGTCGAGAACCTGATCGTCGGGGCGCTGCGGGACCGGTTGGACGATGTGATCGATGGGGCTGTAGTCGATCGTCCGGTGGCGGACCCGGGGGAGGTGTCGGCACCTGTCCGCACCTACTTGGAGTCAGTGGCCGTCACTGGGTTCCGCGGCATCGGCCCGACCTGCAAGCTCGATCTTCGGCCCGGGCCCGGGCTGACACTCGTCGTCGGGCGCAACGGCTCCGGCAAGTCATCGATCGCAGAGGCGCTGGAGTTCGCACTGACGGGCGATTCGCTCCGCTGGGCCGGCAAGTCACTGGAATGGAAGAACGGCTGGCGCAATCTCCATGCGCAGGACGATCCCGCCATCACCGTGGAATTGCGGGTCGACGGTGAGGGGAAACCGCGAACGGTTCGCGTGAAATGGAGCAGCGCGAAGCTTGAGTCTGCCAAGACTGCGGTGACGGTGCCGGGCCACGGCCGCCAGACCCTCGGCTCGCTCGGATGGAGCGATGCGGTCAGGACGTTCCGTCCGTTCCTGCCCTACAAGGAGCTGTCGACGATCTCCGAGGGACGGCCCATCGACCGGTACAACGCGCTGGCACCGATGCTCGGCATGGAGGCATTGCAGTCACCCATCGAGAATCTGAGACAGGCCCGACTGTCGGCGGAGAGGCAACGAACCGAGGCCGAGCAACATGTCTCGCAGGTCACAGACCTGCTGCGAGGGTCTCCCGACGAGCGGGCCGATGCCGCGATGGAGGCGCTCTCCGGGGCTTGGGACCTAGACAGGATCGAGGCCCTCGTCACGGGCGCCGACACCGCCGTCGCTCGACGGGAGGGTCTCCTCGCCGCGCTGGAGCAGCTTCCTGCGCCTGACCTCGACCGGGTAGCAGAAGCAGCAAACGATCTGAGGTCGGCCGCGGAGCGTCAGGAGGCACTTCGGGGCAGCGACGCCGAGCGGGCCGAGAGGCTGGCCGGGCTGCTCCAAGCCGCAGTGGAGATGCACGAGCAGCACGGCGACGCCGACTGCCCGGTCTGCGGCCGAGACAACGGCTTGCACAGCGAGCGCGTAGCGGATCTCAGGGGAGAAGTCGCGCGACTGCGCTCCGAGGCAGGCGAGGTCCTCGACGCCGGGCGCGTAGCACTCCGTGCCCAACGCACGGCGCGTGAAGCAATCGGAGGGGTTCCGCAAGTGCTCGGCGCTGCGGCGGACACAGACATCGGAGTCGATGTCTCCGCGCTGGTAGCAGCGTGGCAGGCGTGGACCGACGCGCCCGACGCCCCACTCGACTTGGCCCTGCATCTTGAATCCGTGTGCCTGCAGGTGGAGGAGGCAACCGAGGCTGTCCGTGCCACGGCTGCAACACAGAGACACCGTCTCGCCGATCAGTGGCGACCGATGGCCGAGTCATTGACCGAAGTGCTGCCGGTCGCCCGCCAGGGGCTGAGCGCCGCGGAGCGTGTGACACCGCTCAAGAGCGCCGAGAACTGGCTGAAGCGTTGCGAGGCTGCCATCCGAGACGAGCGCTTCGACTCGGTCAAGGCTCAGGTCGCGGATGTCTGGGAGACCCTGGCCGTCGGCTCCAACGTCACGCTCGAAGACGTGCGACTCGGAACCAAGAAGGTCGTCATGGACGTGACCGTCGACGGGGACTCCAGCGTCGCGCTCGGAGTCATGTCACAGGGCGAACTGCATGCCTTGGCGTTGAGCCTGTTCATCCCGAGGGTGAAGTTCGAGACCAGCCCGTTCGGGTTCGCGATCCTCGACGATCCCGTGCAGGCGATGGACCCGGTGCGGGTCGACGGACTGGCACGGGTGCTGCACAGCCTGGCGAAGACGCGCCAGGTGGTGGTGTTCACCCACGACGACCGGCTCCCGACGGCGGTCCGCCGACTCCAGATTCCCGCGACCATCCTGTCGGTGACCCGCCGTCCCAAGTCACGCGTGGAACTCAAGACCTCTCTCGACCCGGTACAAGCCGCAGTGGAAGACGCCAGAGCCGTAGAACTCAGCGGTGGGCTCCCTGAAGAGGTGGCCCGGCGGGTCGTTCCCAACCTGTGCCGGCAGGCCATCGAGGCCGCGTGTCTGGAGTCGGGTCGAAGACGCCTCCTCCAGATCGGAATGGGCGTAGACGAGTACGAGGAGATGTGGACCGATGCCCCGAGACTGCTCCCTCGCATCGCCATCGCGCTCTATGGGGACGCCGACCGTGCGGGCGACGTCTACCGCACCATCAACAACAAGTTCGGGCTCTGGGCAGCCGACACGGCGAGGTCATGCAATGAGATGGCGCATTCGGGTGCACCGGAGGGAACCGACCTCAAGGGGTTCATCAACAGCGCCGAGTCGCTTGCCAAGGAGTTGGCGGCGCTGTGACGGAGATCGCGCACCGCTTCCTGCCGATCCACTTGCTCAACCTCGCCCGATCGATAATGCGGGTTCCGCGTGCCGACCTGGTTGGCACATGGCCCCGGGCCTCAGCGATCCTCGGCCGCCAGGCACTGGAGATCACTCTCGACCAACTGTGGGCACAGGCCGCGCCGGGCGTCGAGAATGCGTCGGCAAGGGCACAGTTGACATGCCTGCCCGAGTACATCGACCCCGAACTCGCCAGCCGGATCCGATACTCCTGGCACGTCCTCTCATCAGCCTGCCACCACCACGCCTACGAACTCCCGCCGATCGAGTCCGAACTCAACGGCTGGCTCGACGAGGTCGAGGCACTCATCGCAGAAGTGCGGGGCAGAGATCGCACGAGGGCCCGGAGATCTCGAGGTCCCAGGCCTTCTGGCTGACCGGGACGAACTCTCAGAGTACCGACCCCCCGTGAGGGTACGGGACTCGAGGTCTGAGGCTCCGAGAGTTGGATCGCCGTCGAGCGACCCGATGATCTGCAACGCCCTTGAGCGATCAGCTACGGAGAGTCGATCCAGTCCCCTTCGTACTTGGTCTAGCCAGGAGGCGCATAGCGATGCAAGGGCAGCAAATTGCCGGCCGCTATGTCGTGTTCTGCCTCTTCCAGGTCGGCGATCGCCGCCGGGTCATGCAGGATGGCGAGCGTCTCGAGAGCGCCCTCGGGGTCGTCCCAGTCCAACTCCGGATGTTGTTGGGCCAGAAGGAGGACGCCGTCGACCGCAGAGTCCTCAGGCAACTTCGCGCCTGGCCGGGCCTCCAAGCCAGCCTCGGGCTCAGAGAGACTGACGGGTCCAGACTCTTCGGGATCGGACACAGACCGAGCGTACCGCCGGGCCATGCGGCCGTCGCCTTGGATGTACATGCTCGTCGCCACCTCCGCAATTGCTGCTCCACTGGACGAGCCCTCACCGCACTGGATCGATGAGGCCAGTCATATTATATGGACAACACATGAATGCTCATGATATCGCTGAGATGATACCGGTACGCGGGAACATCGCGGCGCACCCACCTGACAAGGTCCTCAGTACGGCTGCCTTGCGAGCAACTCGCCGCGGACCCGGTCGATGCTGAACACCGTGCCCTGTTCGTCCGCGGTCTCGAAGCAGCCCGGCGGCGATGAAGTACTCCGCGCTCTTGCCCCACCCCGCCGCTGCACCAGCAGCACCCGGCCTCGCTCACCAGCCAGCGTCATGATCGCCCGAAACTGGTCCGCACGGAGCTCAGCCGCTGTGTTGCCAGTCAGCCGCCGCAGTTCCAGCGCCTGCCCGTCGAGATCGATCGAAGAGCCCATGGGCGCCGAACCCTAGACACCCCGTGTGACACTCATGCCGGTCCGAGCCCCTCTTGCCCACAGGAACATGCGACTTGTACTGGCCTGGATGCCGCTTGTACCCAACAAAGACTTGCGATTTCCACAAGATTCCTCCATACTTTCGCCGTGGACGTGTCCATCGGCCGCCAGGTCCGGCGGCTGAGGGAGGCCGCGGGACTCAAGGCCGCGGACCTCGCGAGGGCGCTGGGGGTGGATCCCAGCGCGGTGTCCAATCTCGAGAACGACCGGCGCAGCGTGAAGGCTTCCGAACTCGGCGTTATCGCGGATTTCCTGGGTGTGTCGCAACTAGCGATTCTGGAGCCCGACTCGCTGTTGGGGCGGCTTCCGGCAGCTCACCGCACCAACGGCGATGATGGCGGCAGCCGGGCCGCTCGGATGCGGATCACGGCTCTGGCGGAACTGCACCAGGTGCTGAACGACGGCGGTCATCCTGCCTCTGTCAGCATCGGTGAGCCTCCGGAGCGGGATGCGGGATGGCTTCACCGTGCCAAGGTTCTGGCCGACTGGGCTCTGCGAGGCCTCGCTCCATCGGCTGAGGGGGAGGACCGTCTCACGGAGTTGGCCACAGCAATCGAGGACCGGCTGGGCGTGGATGTGATGGTCGAGAGCCTCGGCAAGGATGCGCCGCTGGGCCTGTCGATCACTGATCCGGTGTTCTCCTTCATCCTCGTGAACGCCGACCAGCTCAGATCCAGGGCTCTGTTCACGCTGGCTCACGAGCTGGGGCATGTCCTCAACAGTGACGGCGCAACGATCAACATCGACACCGACATGCGGGCCCGGACCGACGAGGAGCGGCTGGCCAACGCCTTCGCGGCTGCGTTCTTGTTGCCCGAGCAGGAGGTCCGCGAGGCCATCGACCGGCACGGTCGGGGCGCAGACTGTCTGGCACGGATGCTTCTGCGCTTCGGCGTCAGCTATGAGACTCTGATCTACCGCCTCCACAACCTGGGAATCATCAACGCTGACGGGCGGAACCGCCTGCGACGGATCAGGTGGGCCGGCCTTGTCAACTACCTGGACAGCGATGAGATCGCCCGCAGCCTGCTGGCCGCGCGAGGAGCAAGGCCCGAACGGCGGCCGCCTACGCTGCTCACCACCAGGTGCCTCCATGGAGCGCTGGATGGAACGGTGGGGGCCGGACCCCTGGCGCGGCTGCTTGACGTCGAGGTCGACGACATGATCGAGGCACTCAACTCGACCGGGCCGGAGGCGGCCCACGCCATCGACAGCGACTACTCGGCCCCCGTGGATCCGCCCGATGTGGCGCTCCAGAGCTTCGACGAGGATCCCGTAGCGGCCTGATATCGGCTCGTACCATCGGCGCATGGGCCCTGTGATCCATGACGCCGTGACTCTTCGCCACTTCGCGGCCGTCGAGCGCACGGACATTCTCCAGGCTTGCCACGGTCACCGCCCCGAGCCCAGATGGACAGAAGCAATCCGCGCTGAGATCGAGTCTGCTGCGCAGGAAGGCGAATTGCACTGCTCAGACATCCTCGGAGAAGCCTGGCTCGGCCCGCCAGCCGAGCCTGCGGCTGGCGAACTGGCCGTCGTGTATCGCCTACAGGTGGGGCTGAACAACGGCCGAGAGCCACCGAAAGGCGACCGCGGCGAGGCCGAAGGCATCTACTTCGCGGAGAAGCACACCGGGCAGTTCGCCACCGACGACAACGGCGCCTACGAGTTCGCTCGGCGGCGCCCCTTATTGGGCGTAGGCCGGGTGATCGACTCGATCCACATCCTCCGAACCGCTGTAGCCGACGGCTACCTGACGACAGCCGAAGCGCGCCGCATCGCGGACGCAATCGAGGACTCGGGCCGCTCATTCCGTCCGACCCACCGTCGCGCTAGGGATCCTGACTACTTCAACCACTGATCCGATCAAGAAGTCGAGTGGCGGTTTGTGTCTCTCGGGCAACTGCAGGCTGGCAGGTGCCCGACACCGGGAGAGCGTCTAGATGCTGGAAGAGACACCAAATCTCGGGGCGACTGACTGACGATCAGACGATTCCCGTGGGCGACGCCAGGACAGCGCCAGGCCACTCCTCGCCTTCTCGGTGGGCTGTGCGGGTGCGGGTGGTCAGCGGGATGCGCTCGTCGTCGAATACGGCGGTCACCTCGAGGCGGCCACCCATGCCTTCGACCGCCATCCGCAGAGTCGACACCAGGTTGTCGGCGGCGGCCTCCATTGCCGACACGGACGCCTGGGCGCGGTCAAGGCGTTGAGCCAACTCGGTCTGGGTGAGATTGCGGTGCAGCCGCAACTCCTTGAGGTTGCAGGCCACGATCTCGGCGCGGGCTTCTTCCTTGAGGGTCTCGACCCGAGCCCGCTGCTCAGGGGTCAAGTCGCCAACGAGTTCATCGAAGTCGTAGTAGGTCATGTGGTCTATCTCCTGTGGTGGTGGTGGGGTGGTGTGGAGCATCGTGGACAGTGCTAGCTACGGGTCTGGAGATCGGCCAGGTAGCGCTCGTATAGGCGCTCCGCCTCCGGGATGGCGTTCCGGTACCAGTCGTTCCACTGTCGGGCTTTGCTGCCCCCGTACAACAGGATCGCCTGCCGGCGCGGGTCGAACATGAACAGGATGCGCAGGTTCCGGCCGTCGCCGCGGGGCCTGAGTTCCTTCATGTTCTGATATCGGGAGCTGTGGATCCGTTCGACGATGGGACGCCCCTGCGTCGGGCCGCCCTCGCGGAGCACCTCCAAGGCAGCGATGAACGAGAGTCTCTCTTCTTCGCCGAGCGAGGCCTGCCAGGACCTTACTTGCGCTGTAGCCCTGATCTCCCACGCCACCCAGCTACTATAGAGTCAACTCGATATAGAGGCAACTTGTATAGACGGACCGGCGGTGGTCGGGCTCGACGGCGGGTGGGGCACCGGCAAGACCGCGTTCTTGGCGATGTATGGCGTGGCTGCAATCCGAGCACTCAGTCCCGCTCGCAGGGTTCGCCAGCGTTTCTCTGGCGTTCAGGTGGGCGATGGCCGCCGGTCACCGTCCCGACGATCCCGCCGGCGAGGCGCTGCTGGCCCCGCGGGCACCGATCTCGCCGCCTACCGGGATCTCGGTCAAACCCTGCCTCAAGTTCAGGCGGCGCCATCAGGCGGAGGCCCTCCCCGTCATCGCATGGTCATCCGCGATCAAGGCAAGCCGTATGTTCGGCTTGTGCTCGACGCCTATCACCGAGATGCTATTTCACTGTCGTCACTCTCGACGCTTCTTGACATGCGTGTCGATCACCTTCCTAAGCTTGAGAAAGAACTCGGGGGGTGGTGAATGCGTACGTTCTTGACACGAGCGCCCTGATCGGTGCATGGATCCGGTCATACCCGCCAGAGAACTTGAGCCTTCGCGAATTCGTGGGTAGCAGGGTGGTTGAGGTCGCCGGGCATCAACCTGCTGCAAGCCTTGCGGCGCAGCGTGCAGAAGTCGCTATGCGGCTTCAGCGAGCAGAGCGGCAACGACGTTTCCTTCGTCTCTGAGCACTGAGGGCATCGAAATCGGCGAACATGCGGCGACTATCTCGAGCACGTCATCACGCAACGCGTGCGGTGCGTCATCGTACAGATTAGGAAGATGCGCGCTATCAAGACGACCACGTCGAGCCATGAACCGCGCCGCTCGTAACCGTCGGATCCAGCTGTGGTTCGGAGAACCGAGATGCGTCTCGGCCAGATCGTTGAAGTCGGGCGACGTCACGCCGTCGAGCGCTCGGTACAGCCGAAGCCACTGTGCGTCATAGGTCACGCCGGTCGCCTCAATCCGCTGTAGTAGTCCGGCAACCTGTGTCGGGTGTCTTGGCGCAGCCTGCTCGACGTAGGTTGACAGCACATCGGCGTACTCTGGGCGTGCCATGACCGACGCCTTCAGATCAAACGCAGGCGCGGCCGCGCCCGCTGCCGCCAACAGCGACATCCCAACTCGCACGAGCAGCGTTCGGCCGGCCGACCAGTCACGGAACTGGGTGCGCCACATCTCGGTCGCCGCTTCCGAGGCTGCCGCCTCGGACAACAAGATCATGAGAGCCTGTGCGTCGCTGGGCTCGAAAGTAGCCCCTACCGAGTCGAGCACTTCCGAGACGCTCAGACTGTCGTGGTACCAACTCCACGACAGTTCATCGTCAGCCCCCAACGCTCCTATCAGCCGATGGATCGCCGAGTCGCGTTCAAGAAGATCTGTCGCCGCCAAGTACTCTTGAACTCCGCGGGTTATCTCGCTGCGTCGCTCAAGGTAGGTGTCACGGCATAGAACGCGGGTCTTGTCGTCGTTCATTACCAGGCCGAGATCACGCAGTTCATCGCGCACGAGCCTTAGGGCGTCACTCACTTCTGCATAGGTTCCGACCACTCGGAGGTCGTCACCGTGACGTACATGACGCACACCTTCGCGAGCTAGAGCGCGATCCAGCGGGCACAACACCACCGAAGCGAGTGGATCCGAGGCGATGAGCCCCTGAGGAAGTCCACGCGGCCGACCCATGACCTCGCCCAGCCACTCAGTGAGCGTCGCAACCGCCTGGAAGTCGCAGTCCGCACGCGTCAGCACGTCACTGAGGAGATCGTGCCCGACGGAGTCATAGAACGACTGCACGTCTACCGCGAGCACATGAGTCTTTGCACTGTTGGCGACGAATCCTTCGAACTTCACCCATTGCTTTTCGCCCTGCTTGCCACGCGGCCACAGCACCACGCGGTCGGAGACGAGACTCGCCTCGATCTGGGCGCGACATCGCTCGACCAACGCCGCGTAGGCGAGCCTGTCGGCGAATCGAAGCGCCGCGGCTGGGCGCTGACCCCCGGCTGGCTTGGGAATGTCAATCTCGTGAGACGGGGTCGGCTGGTAGCGGCCCGCCGCCAAATCTGCGCCGAACGCGTCGCACACTTTCGCCATTGCAACCCGGTCCAGGTCGTCACCGACCCGATGGGGGAGCAGGTCGCTGGCAACGTCAGAGGCGTGCAGAGATGAGAGGCGCTCAGCGAGGATTCGCCATCTCCAGGCGCTCCCGCCGCCGTTGCCTTTGGTCGTCGCCCGATACACCCGCCGCCGCCCGTCGGTAGCGTCGCGCTCCACGGCCAGACGACCGTCGTCTTGCAGGGCGCGGCCCGCTCGGCTGATCTGGCTGATCTCTACACCCAGTCGTTCCGCGAGGTCAGTCGGTGCCGACGGACCCTCCCCAAGTTGGCGAAGGATCCGCTCAGCAAGGCTGCGGGAGTACTCGCGCTCATCGCGTTGCGCCTCCTCGCTGACCGCCACCAAGAGCACCGCTGTGAACCTCTCCCCCAGCCTGACGAGTTCCGTGGTGTCCTCAGCTCGGCGCTCCAGTATCCGAACGGCGCTCTCTAGCTCCGCTCGTGCCGCAGCAAGCATCTCTGGCGTGGCGTCGTCCAGCAGCGCCTCACCTGACGCTACGAAGCCGACATCGTCGCCGCCATCGACTCTCGCTCGGACGCCCGCCAGGAACTCGTCCAACTGGTTGCTCTGCACAACGTCAACTATATGTCAAGTATTTCTGAGGCGCACGGCGGCAGAGAGCCTTCACTGCTCCCAGCCGGAGCCGAGCCGGGCGATCCCGAGGTCGGGTACCCGGCCGCCGGTCCGCCTCACAACCCGGTTCATCCCTCGGACTGGATGACCGAGCAGGGCATGGTCGACCGGATCGCCAGCCCACACGCGCGGGTTGTTGGCTACCACGGTCGCACCCTGCGAACGCGCGATCAACACCTCCGGCGCAGTCGAGAACGGGCCCAACACCTCCGACATTGCAGGAACTGCCAGCAGATGAACTCCAAGATCGCCAAGCAAGTTGGCAGTCGCGACATCAAGCGCGTCCTTGCAGATGACGGTGGCTACCCGCACTAGGGCACCGCATCCGAGCACAACACTGGGCCGCTTGGGATCGATGGGCTCGCGCTCGCCGTCCCGGGTCTCGAAGACGGAGAACTTGTCATGGGTCCAGGCCACGCCAACACCGGGCAGCAGAACCGAGGTGCGGTTGACGCGCTGGCCCGCGTGGTGCTGGTGAACACTCCCAGCGAACAGAAGCGGGGCGTCCAGCTGCTCGGCCCATTCAGTCGCCAGATGCGCAACCATGTCGGCGTTCACGCATAACTCGGGAAGCACGACCGCGGCAACATCCCGTTCTCGTGCTTGCAACAGCAGCCGCCTGATTCTTGCCATCTGCCTGTCGGGACGCTTTGGAGCGACGGAGTTCGGCGGCACCGTCAAGTCGTCCCATGTGTCGTTTATCAGAGCCGCAGCCAGCGTCAATGGTGCCCTAGCTACGAGACCATCAAGAATCGCCGCGTGCTTGCCCTGCACCACTACCTCGATGTTCTCTTCAGAACGGCGCCGAACGTGCGGCAGTTCACCCTCGGGCAAGGAGAGGCGATACGGGCGCGAGCTATGGCCGACGGCCCCCATCAGTCGCATCTCGTCCACCGGGTACCGCTCGCCTTGGCCCAGCACAAACTCTTGGCCTCGCTCCTCGAGCCATGCATGGGTGAAGCTCGGCCAATGGCGGTCGTCGAGGACCCGCGCTACCACGAACGCTAACTCGCCCTCGTCGAGGGAGGTTGTGACAGCACCCACGACCTGGCCCACAAAGGCGCCGCTGTACGGCTCCGCGTTGCCTCGTACCGACAGTCGCCTCTCGAGTTCGCGGCGAACTCGCTCTGCCTCGTCTATCTCACCAGTCGCCCACGGGCTTGCCCGCAGCCCCAGCTGCTCGGCGTGATCCAGCAGAGTGCAAACAGTGCGCCACGCCGTAGCAGGCGCTCGACACACCGAGCCCACCTGATGAGCGGAATCACTCACCGACGTCGTCGGCCCGCCGCCGTGCCCGGTCAGGATCGCTCGGCGATCTAGTGCGCGCCACTGCGGCTGGTGGCCTCGGCGGCTGCCGCTTGACGGGCGACGCCGGTCGTGTTCCAACGGAACTGAGCCATCTCTCTAGTCACTCCGAACTTTCTGGCGACTTGCTCGACGGTTGCGCCGCGCCGGGCCTCTTCAAGTAGGACTGGCCGCGGCAAGAGTAGGGTCCCGCCGAGCGTTGTGGCTTCTTGCTCCTCGTCAGGCCTGCATGCGCGGAACGGGACGCCGTCTAGGTACTGGATCTCCGTGAGGTCGTGCTGAAGGATGATGCGGGCGAGCTCGTGGGCAATGTCGCTCGCTCTCCGTGCTTCGCTTCGGAGAGGGTTGTAGACGATGAACTGGCGTTCGTCGATCTCGAAGGTGCAGGCAGAGAACGCGAAGGCTTGCAGGCGCTCGATCTCTCGCAGCCGTTCGATGGGGACCAGATCGGTGGCGGAGATGACTTGTACGCCAAGGCAGTCTGCGGCTGCCAGCAGATCGAGGGGCTCGGACTCACCGATGCCGGTTTCGGCGCGCAGCCGCTGCGCGGTCCGCTCAGCCTCCGCCGGCGGCAGCAGCGGCCAGCGGCGCGGCGATGCGTTCCGCTGCTCATGTCATATGGGAGCGACAGGATTGACTACGCTCGGGGTCGAGACTCATGCAGCCCAGCCCGAGGGTGCACAGTCTTGAACGTGAGCGGTATATGATGTGATATGCCAAGATGCTGTTAGATAGCAGACAGCAGGGGGACACGATGGGCGAACTTGAAGCCGTGAGTCTCTTCTCCAACTGCGGAGCGGGGGATGTCGGCTTCGCGCGTGCGGGTTTCCGGTTCAGGGTGCTGGCCGAGATCGACGAGCGCCGCCTCGACGTGGCACTACGCAATCACCCCGACGCCTCGGGTGTCGTCGGCGACCTGAGGGAGACCTGGCCCGAGGTGGTCGCGTCGTACCGGGAGGGCTGCGGCTCGGTGCAGCCGGCGCTGCTGTCGGCGTGCCCCCCGTGCCAGGGGATGAGTTCGGCGCGCGGCGGCCGAGGCCACGAGAGCGACGCCCATGCCGGGACCCGCGACGCCCGGAATCTGCTAGTCGAGGTGATCGCTGAGGTCGCCCGAGAGGTCCAGCCGAGGGTCGTGGTCGTTGAGAACGTGCCGGCGTTCCTGTCCCGCCTCGTTCTTGACCCCGCAACCGGTGAGGCCACATCGGCTGCGGCCCTGCTGATTCGCTTGCTTCGAGACGACTACCGCGCCTTTCCGTTCTTGACGGACCTGGCCGACTACGGCGTCGCGCAGCGCCGCGTCCGCGCCTTCCTGACCTTCATCAGGCGGGACGAGCCCTCGCTCGGACTGCTTGAGCGCGCCAAGGTTGTTCCCTGCCCGTGTCCGTCCTCCCAGCCAGAATCGTCAGCGCCGAAGACTCTCGGCGAGGCCCTGGCCGACCTCGGTGCCGAGCCGCTTGACGCGATGACCCCTGCCGGAGCACGCGACGAGTCCAACCCGATGCACGCCGTGCCGGTCTGGGGCGACAGTCGCCAGTACCGGATGGTGGCAGCGATTCCCCCAGGCTCCGGCGGCCGTGCATGGCAGAACTCCCAGTGCGAGCAGTGCGGCGACGTAGAAGTCGGACCTGAGGATGCCGTCTGCCCGATCTGTGCGGCGCCGCTGCTCCGCCCGGTTGTCCGCGAGAAGGACGGCTCGTACAGGCTGGTGAAGGGCTTCCGGAACTCCAGCTACGCCCGCATGTCACCCGACACTCCGGCAGCGACGATCACGACCGCAAGCGGCCATGTCGGCTCCGACCTGACGATCCACCCCTTCGAGAACCGTCTGCTGAGCCCGTTCGAGTGTGCTTACCTCCAGACATTTCCCGCAGACTTCGACTGGGGAACAGCCCTAGACCGCTGGGGACCGACGTTCGTGCGCACCATTATCGGTGAGGCCGTTCCTCCCAAGTTCACAGAGTTGCATGGAAGGTCGCTTGCCCAGCTGCTTTCCGGTCAGACAGCCGGGCTCGCCTCCTTCGGCGATCAACGTGTCCTGAAGGCCGTACAGCGCCTCGACCGACAGCAACACCACGCAATGGAGCGATCGGGCCATGGATGAAGGCAGCCGCAGGCCGCTGAAACTACGCTTCCTGGGATCCTTAGTTGAACAGCTCGGCGCTCAGCTATACCCGGGCGCGACTGCGACCATCGCAGAACTCATCTCGAATGCGTGGGATGCCGACGCACGCAACGTCTGGATCGAGATCCCGCTTGGCAGGCCTTGGACTGAGGATGAACGAATCGTCGTGACCGACGACGGCGTCGGCATGTCCTATGCGGACGCGGAGACGCGCTACCTGCTGGTGGGGCGAAAGCGGCGGGTTGAACTCGCTCAGGATCGCACGGATGGCGGGAGGCCGCTGCACGGGCGCAAGGGCATCGGCAAGCTCGCGGCGTTCGGCACAGCGAAGATACTCGAGTGCCTGACGGTGGGCGCTGACGGAGAGGTCACGAACTTCCGTCTCGACTATGACCGCATCCGCGATCTCGAGCCGACCGAGGACTACAAGGTTGAGCCCGCCCAGGAGGATGGTGTGCTGCGTGACGCTGAGGGCAACTCGCTCGCTCACGGAACACGCATCACCCTGGCGGTGCTGCGGCCTCGACGGGCGATGAACGACGCTCAGTTCCGGCGCTCGCTGGCGCGCCGTTTCGCTCTCGACACGAACGCAATGCAGATCGTCGTCAACGGAGAGGAGGTAGGCCGCTTCGACTACGACCTCGATCTCCGATTCCCCCGCGACGGCTTACTGTTCGATGCTGTCGTCAGCGAAACAGCTGACGGCTGGGGCGAGATGAAGCTGCCTATGGGCCCCGTCCGCTGGTGGATCGGCTTCACCGAGAAGCCGCTTCGAGAGAAGGAGATGCAGGGCGTGTCGGTGCTCGCCCGCGGGAAGATGGTGCAGAGGCCGTTCTTTTTCCAGCGCACCGCCGGCGCGGAGGGACAACTCGGGCAGGAGTACCTGATCGGCGAGGTGCAGGCAGATTGGCTCGACGAGGGCTACGACATTGACACCGACTTGATTCAGGCCAACCGCGACCAACTGCGACTGGAGGACGAGCGGCTCAACGACTTCGTCGATTGGGGAAAGAACCTGATACGCCGCGCACTGAGGGAATGGAGCAGCCTCCGGCAACAGCGGGTAGCCCAAGGGTTGGATCTCAGCAACTTCACAGACCTAATGGAGCGACTGACGCGGAGGAACGGCAGCGGATGGTACGAGTGGCCCGCGCGGTGTCGAAGATCCCAGCTATCGATGTCGACGAGGCAAGGGCTCTCGTCGGTTCCATAGTCGACGCCCACGAGGACACCATCGTCAGAGAACTCCTTGAGAGCATCGACAGCAGCACACCGGACTTTCAAACGCAGATCTGGGAAGTCGTGCAACGCTTCGGCCTCATCGATGCTCGCCGCAACCAGACGATCATCCAAGCCAGACTCAAGACGATCGCCGAACTGCGGAGATTCGTTGCAGGCGGCGCGACAGAGGTTCCGACCATCCACGATCACATCAAGAAGCACCCGTGGCTGCTCGATCCGCGGTGGTACCTGCTAGATGACGAAGTTCGACTCTCTGATCTGGGAATCATGCCCGAGCAGGACGAGCCCGACGGACGCATGGACTTCCTATTCGCTCTCGGCCCCAGATCCCCGTACACCCACGATGAGCTTCTCGTCGTCGAGATCAAGCGCGGCAGCCATCCGAGTGGCAAGCCACGAACTGTGAATCACAACGAAGTGTCACGATTCCACCGGTACGCGTTGGCCGCCCACGAGAGTCAATCGAGATCGGACAAACCACTCCGAGTCGTTGGGATGATGATCGCCCAAGGCTACACATCGGAAGCTGACAGAATGCGACAGAACCTCGAGACAGTCCAGAGTCCCCGCCTCGTCTTCACAACGTGGAATAGTGTGCTGCTAGAGACCGAACGGCTCCACAAGGACTGGCTCGCAGTGTCCAATCGCCGTGCGACTGAGAGCAGTGGTTCACCAGGAGACTAGTGGCTTTCACCCATGGCGAGATAGTGTTCAAGGTTCCTGCGGGTCATGAGAGTGGTGGGGTGATCGTCTCCAAGCACGCGCTCCAGTTCGTCGAGCAAGCCATAGTAGATGGTTATCGCCTCTTGGACACGCCCTGTGCTACCAATCAGTCCAGCTAGATTGCCGCGGGACGTGAGCGTCGTGGGGTGATCGTCACCAAGTATGAGCCGCAAGTCGCCTACCAGGTCTTCGTAGATGGCCATGGCCTCGGAGACGCGGCCACCTTGGCCGAGCGCCGCGGCAAGATTGTTGCGGGTCGCCAGCGTGTCAAGGTGATCTTCTCCGAGGACTCGACGCTGGACAGTCAACAACTCTCGGTACGCAGCAATCGCTTCTTCGAAACGTCCCGCTTGGCCGAGCCAATAGGCATGACTGCCCAGTATTGCAAGAGTATCGGGATGGTCTTCGCTGAGGACTCGACGCTGGACAGTCAGCAACTCTCGGTACGCAGCAATCGCCTCACTTAGCTGCCCAATCTGGGCGAGTAGCCCGGCCAGGTTCCCTAGGGTTGCGCGTGTGTCATAGTGGTCATCTCCGAGGACTCGACGCTGGTGGGTCAACAACTCTTGGTAGGCAGCGATTGCCTTGTCAACGTACCCTGCCTCTCCGTGCCAGTGGGCGAGGCTGCCTCGGGCAACGAGCACAGTAGGGTGGTCTTCCCCGAGGACTCGCTGCAGATCGACCAGCAATTCCTCGTATCCGGCGATGGCTTCGGCGACACGGCCAGCCCTCCCGAGCCCGTCCGTCAAGTTTCCGCGTGTTGCAAGTGTAAGGGGATGGTCATCGCCGAGGACTCGCAACTCGTCGGACAGCAGTTCTCGGCAAGTAGCGATCATCGTCTGGGCGCTCTCAGCTGTGCCACTGGGCAGTCCAGTCAGGTTGCTCCGGGTCACGAGCGTGTCGGGGTGATCGTCTCCGAGGATCCTCCGTTGGTCCTCCAGGAGGTCTTGGTAAACGGCTATCGCCTCGTCAACGCGCCCGGCTTCGTTCAGGCACGCAGCGAGGCTGCCACGGGTTGTGAGCGTGGTGGGGTGATCGTCTCCGAGCACGCGCCCCATGTCTACCAGCAGCTCTTCGTAGTCGGTAATCGCCTCCGGGGCGCGCCCGCTCTGACCAAGTGCCATCGCAAGGTTACCGCGGGTTGTGAGCGTGTCGGGATGGTCGTCGCCGAGAGTGTCTAACCGATCAGCCAGCACACCTCTGCCAACTGAAGTCGCTTCCTCGACATGTCCGGCCTCTGCGAGCCACCGGGCCAGATTGCCGCGCGTTGTGAGCGTGTAGGGGTGATCATCTCCGAGTACAGATCTCTCATAGTTAGCTAGTTCTCGATAGGTAGTTATCGCTTCCTCGACGCAGCCCGCCTCCCCGAGCCAATGCGCTAGATTGCTGTGGACTACAAGTGTGTCGGGGTTATCGTGCCCGAGAACGCGCCAAAACTCGTCTAACAGACGCCGGAGACAGGCGACCGCTTCGTCGACACCGCCGGCTTCGCCGAGCAAGCCAGCCAGCCTGACTTGAGCTGCGAGCGTGTCTGAGTGCTCGCCTGGGAAGGCAAGCCGTAGCTCGGTCAGCAGGTCCCGATAGGCGGTGATGGCCTCTTCGACGCGCCCGGCTTCACCGAGTGCGTCGGCACCACGGCTTCGAATGGCTTGAGCAGTATCGGCACCGAATCCGCGGGGGTCGAGTTCGCAGAAGTGTTCGAAGAGTCTTATCCGCTCTTGAACCTCTCGTGGTGGATCGGCTAGGTCGGCGAGAATGGTCAAAGTCGCACCAGCTGCGATGTCATCTTCGTCAAGGAACCCTTCGCCGCGAAGTGCTAGGACTGTTCGGGCTTCGTGGATTGTGCTCGTAGATCTGGGGGGACTCTGAAGCCACCATGAAGCTAGTTCATCGAGAATCACGTTGCGAGGGTTATCAAGCTCTTCATCTAGCATTTCCAAGCCCTTCTCAGACGCTATTACCAGCTGTGTATCATCGGAGAACGAGCGAAGACAGTCATCAATGACATGAACCCATGCGTACGCGTTCGGAGTTACTTCAAGTCCGGTTACGATCTCATCAGTAGTTGTCATAGGAAACTCTACAGAACTCAGCACTTCCAATAGGAGACGGTGATCCCAGGACCGAAGGTCCCCAGAATCGATAGCATTGATACTCACGGGTGTGATCACAGCAGCAACCGCCAAACCCATTCGCATGGGCCGTGGGAGCTGATCCCAATATTCCTCGTACAACTGCTTGATGCCGCTCGGTAACCGACTAATGGCATCCAGATCGAGTCGCAATACAGGATGGTTCTTACGATGTTTGGGAAGACGGCAGACAATCTCCAGATCATGTGGACTAGCGTAACGTGCAAGAAGTGCGTTCTCTGTCGATGGTGCAATTTCCGGAAAATGGTACCTGAGGATCTCGGCGCGTGCCGCCGGCTCTAGCGCAGTCAGACCAGCGCCAGCGGGGAATGGGTCATCTGCAGGCTGTAGATATCCGACACGGTGAAGTCGGCGTGAATGATGTTCAACAAGATCCGCTAGCTTCGCGTGCTGTTCTAGAACATCGGGCAACGTGGTTGAGACAACTAGGAGGTGGCTGGCGCGAGTGAGCAGCGCGTCAATGAACTTCAAGAGAACGCCATCAGCCTTGTGAAGATCTTCTATCAAGAGCACGATTGGGAACCCGGGACGACTCGCTCGGGAAAGTACCTCTACAGTGTCTTCGACGATATCCAACGACGGTTCAATGCGGAGTATCTCGCTATCGGAGATCAGGCGTTCCTTCTCTCGACGCTCTTGAACCTGGCCCTTTGTCCAACGCGCCAGACGAACGACCAATCCGAGTCCCGTCGACACACCGACAAGTTCTGCGGCGGCTGCGGCTGCCACCGAGCCCCCTTCCTTTAGGACGATCCTTCCTACATGAGCGATCTGGTCCTGGTGCCGCTTCCAACCCGGTTCCAACCGCTTCCATGCAACCTCAACATAGGGAGCATGGACTTCGATCTGTCGGAGATCCGCTATAAGAGCGTTCGTGGGCAAGTCGTCGCGGGTCGAGCACGCTATCCCCCACCATAGGAATTCAGGCACCGAACCGCGGTCGCGCGGTACTAGCTCGGGGAACGTGGCCTTGCGCCGCGTGTCTGCTATGGCCCCAGGCCAATAGGCGGGTTCAGTCTGACTCGCTGCCAAACGAGCATAGAGTTCCCGGCCCACGCGGGTCTTGCCCCAGCCCGAAGGTGCCTCCAGAGAGACCCAGCGCGACATCCCAGTTTGCCTGACATCGTCGTAGAGCTGCACCAAGCCGTCAAGCAGCAAGTGACGTGACTCGCCGACAAAGGGCGTCAACCCGGGCAAGGGATTCAAGTTCGTCCTAAGTCTTGGGGGGTTTGCGGTTGGCGGGGGTTGGGGTTGGCAGGTCGGAGGCTGGAATGAGGGGGCCGTTGACGATCTGGTCTAGGAGGGCGGCGGCTCTGGGGGTGACCTCGATGGTGTGCTCGATGATCGACAGGACGAGCAAGAACTCCTTCGTCTGGGTCCAGTGGGTGGGGCGGATGTCGTCGAGGGGGCTGGACTTGCGGCCCTTGCGGTTCTTCATGCGGTAGCCGAGCCAGGAGCGGAGGACTCTGAGGCCGGAGACTTCGAAGTTCCAGGCCTCCTGGCTTACCGGGGCGAACGCGCCAGTACCGACTGTGAGGGTCTGGGATTCGGGGTCATAGTCGAAGTCTTCGGGCATGCCTTCGACGGGGCGAACCTCCTCGGCATGGCCCTCGGGCAGCGGGGACTGGCCTTCGGGAGCGAAACGCTCACCCCAGGTGTGCCACCACAGGAGGTCACGACCCAGTGTCACCGCCTGCCTGAACAGGTCAGGGTCGGCCGTAATCGGGATGTGGATCGGGCCAGCTGCCTCTGCCAACTCATCGTTGAATCGACCGCTGAAAGCAGACGTCCCGGCAAGAGCGTAGACGTAGGCGAGCAGATCCTCCGCAGAGGTCTCTCCGCCGAGTTGCTCGCTCAAGACCGTGAGCAAGCCCTGCGGGACGTTGGGTTCGCTGCCGCGCGCGTCGCGGTGGAGCGGCATGACGTTCTTGGCTCCGAAAGACCCTCGAAAATGATCAATGTCAGGGACATATGGGGTAACGGTTAAGGCTGGTCCGGTGCCGATGACCGTAGAGGTGAGCGTCGTAAGATACACCTGAGAGGCGCCACGAACCCTCCAGAGACAGGCTCTAGGACGATCAGCTAGCCGATTATCTGCCAACATCCATTGACGGTCGTAGCTTCGATATCCGTATCGTTCGATGCCCTCATTCGGTGCTTCATGATCAAGATCATGTAGTGGCGTCAACTTGCCACTACCAGCTGCTAGGAGTGGCCTGACTCTGCTTCGGATCGTGCGATCACCCGTCTCCCTTAGCAGGACTCTACGTTGACGAGGTACTGCCTTTAGAAAGGACTTCCAACGTCGGTTCAGGACAGCTTCGGTATCAGCGATTGGCCACACTCGATGCGCCTTGGACCCAGCATGGATCCATGGAAAGAACTCCGTGACCTCTGGCCACGAGTTGTACTCGCTGTCGCTTCGCGGAGTCAAACGTTCTAGTTTCTCGCCGGGCACCCGCCCGGATACATGCTTGAGGCTGGCACTCTTAAGGCGCGCCAGCTTCTCGGATCGGCTGCCCGAGATACGGACATAGCGGACCTCACAATCCTCCGCACGTGTGCATCCAACGCGGACCCCGACGGCTATCGCAACGGGTGTCTGGATATCGAAGATGTTCTCCTCCTTCCGCGCGCCACGGCCCTCGCCTCCGAGATCGACGATCCATAGTTCGTCGAAGGCGTTACGGAGTAGGTGGCGGACCCCGCCCATGGAGATACCGTCTAGGTAGGATGACGCGGTGATCAAGGCGACAACGCCCGGGCCAGGTGGTAGTTCGTTGGCCTGCCAGACTGCCCAGCGCCAGAAGTAGACGTAATCGTTGTAGACATTCGTTAGATGTCTGCCGAGGCCAGCGGTCTTCATCGGCCCCGTCACTTCCTTAAGCAGAGGGTCGATCCCTGGTGCCCCGTGGCGGACTATGCCGCCCTTGCGCCGGCCCTTGTCTCCGACAGCGCGCTGCTCGCGGTCGTAGGGAGGGTTTCCTACTACGACGGTGAAACGCTCGTCCGCCTTCAGCAGAGCGGCCCTCTCGCCTTCTTGGGCCACTGGGTCCTCCATGATCGCGAACTGGCCCTGGCGGGCCGCGTGCTCAAGCGTGTCAGTTAGGAGGACTTGCATTGTGCCGTCGCTGGCTGCGATTCCGGCAGCGTGAAGTTCGAGCGCGACCTTTAGGTGGGCAATAGCGTAAGGGGCGAGCATCAACTCGAAGGCGTGCATGGACGGCAGAAGGCAATCCCGCAAGTGCGCGGGCCATGCCTTGGGTGCTGCGTGCTCCATGAACGACTGCCGGGCCTTGCGGAGCCACTCGACCAAGAATGTGCCGGTGCCGGTGGCCGGGTCGATCATCGACACGAAGGGCTTGTCCAGATCGACGCCTTCGGGCACATCGAAGCCGTTGCGGTCGGCCACCTCCTGCCAGGATGTGGGATCGGCTATGCCCATCGGCAGGCCGAAACGGGACCGCAGTACCTCGTCGACGGCACGAACGATGAACTCGACGGCAGGCTGCGGGGTGTAGAAGGCGCCGGCGTCGGCGCGCATCTTGGGGTCGTACTTCCTGAGGAACTCCTCGTAGAAGTGGATCACCGGGTCGCCGCCCTTGGCGGTGGAGCCGACCTGGTCGAGGATGGCCTCGACCTCGGTCTCACGTAGGTCGGCCACAAGCTGGGGCAGGCCGCTACCGGCCAGGTCGAGCGACACGGCCTCGTCGTGGACCTGCTCGAACAGCGACTCCAGGAACGGGTTGGCCACCGGCACGGCCGAGAAGATCGGCGACGAGCCGAAGTCCTTCGGGTTAGTGACCCGGCTGCTCAGCATCCCGTAGACGAGCGTTTGGGCGCACATATCGGCGAAGCTCTCAGCGTTGACATCGCTGACGAGCTGCGTGCGGATCTCAGACATCAGAGTCGAGAAGGGCCCTGAACCATTCTCCTGACCCAGGGCCTCACGGATCTGAGTCCGCAAGTCTCTGGCCGTCTTGGCCATTCGGTCGGCTAGGCGGGCGGAGTCCCTGATCGCCTGGCCGACGGGGAGCTTGAACGCGTCCCACCAAGCCTTGCGCCACGACTCGACATCGCTGTCATCGTCCGGCCAGGCCAGACACGGCAGCAGTTCCTCGCTCAGTCGTTGGAGATGGCGCGTCGGCGCATTGGCCGGTCGCCATGCCAGG
>Ga0209544_1000971_pt1 | contig 34617 bp, 31 predicted proteins | sample MesohylPK_FD_187297 | JGI IMG/M metagenome (GOLD analysis project Ga0209544, IMG submission 187297) | Host-associated microbial community of the marine sponge Aplysina aerophoba from Gulf of Piran - sponge mesohyl, lysed by proteinase K... | ecosystem: Host-associated > Porifera > Sponge >... | reverse complement strand
GGCGGGCGGCCTTGAGCCCAGCGCGCGGCAGATCTTCCCCGAGAGCTCGACGGAGCTGATCAGGTCCTTCCCCGCCATCTCGTAGTCGACGCCGAGCGCGTGCCAGCGCATCGCCCAGTCGGCCTTCCACTGCAGCTTGCAGCGGCCGTCCGTGACCGGGACAGTCATGGTCTCGCCGTCCTCGTCCACGTAGCTCACGGTGCCCGCGTCCTCGTCGCGGGCCGTGATGGGCACCTGCAGCACGCAGCCGGTCTTCGGGCAAAGCGGCAGGAAGGGGCTGTAGGTCGCCTGCCGCTCCGCCCCCAGCGTCGGCAGGATGATGCGCATGATCTCGTCGTAATGGCGCAACACGTCCATGAGCGCGCTGTCGAACTCGCCCGAGCGATAGGCCTCGCTCGAGCTCTTGAAGGTGTACTCGAATCCGAAGTCGTCGAGGAAGGCGCGCAGACGCGCGTTGTTGTGGGCCCCAAAACTCTCGTGCGTGCCGAAGGGGTCGGGGATCTGCGTGAGCGGCTTGCCGAGATGCTGCTCGACCATCGCACGTTCGGGAATGTTGTCCGGCACCTTGCGCAACGCGTCCATGTCGTCCGAGAAGGCGACGAGGTGCGTCGGGATGTCGCTCAGTATCGCGAAGGCGTGGCGCACCATGGTCGTGCGCGCGACCTCGGCGAAGGTGCCGATATGGGGCAGACCCGAGGGACCGTAGCCGGTCTCGAACAGCGCATAGCCCTTCGCCGGCGTCTTGCCGCCGATGCGCTTCAGGAGCGCCGCCGCCTCCTTGAAGGGCCAGGCCTTGGCGTTCTGGGCCAGCGCCCGCAGGTCGTGTGCCGTGTCATTCATCATCCCGATCCGAAAGCCGGCGGAACATGCGCCGGGCCGCCGGCATGCGTCAACCGCTATACTCCTGCCCGATGCCCGTCACCCTCGAGTCTCCCGCCCCTTCCCCACCGCCAGACAGGCCGCTGCTGCCGCGTGCGCCCGTGCTCGCGGTGTCGCCGCGTCATGCGGCCTGGCTGGACGAGCACGGCGCGCTCGCGCGGCTCTCCCACGACGAGGCTGCCGAACGCCTGGCCGCCGACGGCCGCCCGCCCTACGTCTGCCATGCCAAGGCCACCGCGCGCAGGCTCGGCCTTCACACGCTCTCGGCGCTGGACGTGCTGGAACTCTTCGCCTTCGTGCATCCGGCGCGCCAGGCCGTGCCGACGGTGCGGGGGCTCGCGCGGGCGCTCGACCTGACGCTGCCCGCAACCATCGAGGACGAGGCAGCGGCCCTGCTCAGGGCGGCCGAAACCCTCCTCGCCGCGCTGGCGGCGCCGGGGCTTGCGGGTGCGGACGAGGCCCCTGCCATCGCGCGCACGATGGCCCGCGCGGGCTGGCTCTGGGGCGATGCGGTGGTGGCGGCGCTGCAGGCCGGCAACCGCACTGCGCCGGGCGCGGGCCGCACCGGCGACGGGGGCGCGCTCGCGGTCTGGACCCGGCTCAAGGAGTGGCAGGAGAGCGCGCCGCCACCGGCACCGGGCCACGACCCGGTGCCGACGCCGGCGGCGCGGCAGCGCCTCGCGCTCCTGCTGGGCGAGGGCGCGGAGCCCCGGCCCGAGCAGGCGGACTTTGCGTCTGCCGCCTGCGCCGCCTTCGATCCCATCGAGGCGGAAGAAGAGCCCCACGTCGTGCTGGCCGAGGCCGGCACCGGGGTCGGCAAGACCCTCGGCTACATCGCGCCGGCGAGCCTCTGGGCCGAGCGCAACGAGGGCACGGTCTGGCTCTCCACCTTTACGCGCAACCTCCAGCGCCAGATCGACCAGGAGCTCGACCGGCTCTACCCGGAGCCCAAGGTCAAGGCGGAGAAGGTGGTGCTGCGCAAGGGCCGCGAGAACTACCTCTGCCTGCTCAACATGGAAGAAGCGCTCGGACGCAGCGCCCTGATGACGGGGGACCGCATCGCCCTGGGCCTCATGGCTCGCTGGGCGGCCGCGACGCGGGACGGCGACATCACCGGCGGTGATCTGCCGGCCTGGCTCGCCGACCTGCTCGGTTACGGCCGCACCCTCGGCCTCGCGGACCGGCGCGGCGAGTGCATCCACAGCGCCTGCACCCACTACCGCCGCTGCTTCATCGAGAAGAGCCAGCGCAAGGCGCGGCGGGCCGACATGGTGATCGCCAACCACGCGCTGCTCATGGTGCAGGCCGCGCGCGCGGTCTTCGGCACCGGCGACGAGCGAAGCGTGCCGACCCGCTACGTGCTCGACGAGGGGCACCATCTCTTCGACGCGGCGGATAGCGCTTTCTCCGCCCATCTCTCCGGCAAAGAGGCGCTCGAGCTGAGGCGCTGGCTGCTCGGTCCGGAATCGCGGGGCCGCGGCGATGCCGGCCGCGCGCGGGGACTGCGCAGCCGGATCGAGGACCTGATCGCCGACCGCGATGCTGCGCGCGAGGCCCTCGACGACGCGCTGAAGGCGGCGCACGCGCTGCCCGGTACCGATTGGCACCAGCGGCTCGCGGGCGGATCGGCGCAGGGGGCGTGCGAGCGCTTCCTCACGCTGGTGCGGAGCCAGGTCATGGCGCGCGCGCCGGAGCCCCGCAGCAGCTATGGCATCGAAGCGCCGGTGCACCCGCTCATTCCCGGCATCGCGGAGGCCGCGGCGGACCTCGAGACGGCGCTGGCCGGGATCGCCCGGCCGCTGGGGAAGCTCGCGGCGGCGCTCGCGGCGCATCTCGATGCGGAGGCCGAGAGTCTGGAGACCGCCGAGCGCCAGCGCATCGAGGCCGTGGTGCGCGGCATCGAGCGGCGGGTCGGCGAGCAGCTCGACTCGTGGCGCTCCATGCTCGCGGACATGACCGCCGCGCCGGTGGCCGACGAGGAACTCTCGCAGGACATCGAAGACGCCGCCGACCCAGCGAGCTTCGTCGATTGGTTCGCGATCTCCCGCATCGACGGGCGCGATGTCGACATCGGCATGCACCGCCACCACGTCGATCCGACCATCCCCTTCGCCGCGTTCGTCATGGGCCGCTCCCACGGCGCGCTCATCACCTCGGCGACGCTGCGGGACGGCAGCGGCGATCCGGAGCACGACTGGGCCGCGGCAGAGGCGACGACGGGCGGGCGCCACCTGAAGGCGCCGGCCATCCGCGCCGCCCTCCCCTCCCCCTTCGACTATGGCGCGCAGACCCGCGTGCTGGTGGTAACCGACGTCAAGCGGGGCGCGCCCAACCGGGTAGCGGCGGCCTACCGCGCGCTCTTCACGGCCGCCGGCGGCGGCGCGCTGGGTCTCTTCACCGCGATCGCGCGGCTGCGCGGGGTGCACGAGCGCATCGCCGGCGTGTTGGACGAGGCCGGCCTCCCGCTCTGGGCACAGCACGTGGACCCGCTCGACCCGACGACGCTGGTCGACATCTTCCGCAGCGAGACCGACGCCTGCCTGCTCGGCACCGACGCGATGCGGGATGGCATCGACGTGCCCGGGCGGAGCCTGCGGCTCATCGTCTTCGACCGGGTGCCGTGGCCCCGGCCCGATATCCTGCACAAGGCGCGCCGACGGGTCTTCGGCGGCGGGCGCTATGACGACCGGCTGACGCGCGGGCGGCTCCGGCAGGCCTACGGCCGGCTGGTCCGGCGGGCGGACGATCGCGGCGTTTTCGTCCTGTTGGACTCCGCGCTGCCGAGCCGGCTCAAGGGCGCCTTTCCGGCCGGCGTCGAGGTGGAGCGCGTCGGCCTCGCTGAGGCGGTAGAGATCACCCGCGCCTTTGTCGGTCCCGAGGCTTAGCTGCTACGACGCAGGCCGTGACATTAGTGAGAGGTCCAGGCTAGGGTCCGCGCGCCTTTCAACCAGCTGGTGCACCTATGTCGGACTCGGAGTTGGCGCCCCTGCTCATGCGGGTCGCGGAAGCGCTGGAGCGTCTCTCGCCGGCCGGGACGGAGGACGCCGGGCTCGATGCGGCGGAAGGCTTCGTCTGGCATGCCGATGGCGCGCGCCTGGAGGCCGTACCCCGGATCAACCGGCTGGAGCTCCCGCTGCTCAAGGGCATCGACCGAGTGCGCGACATCCTGCTCGACAACACGCGGCGTTTCGCCCGCGGCCTGCCCGCCAACAACGCCCTGTTGTGGGGCGCCCGGGGCATGGGCAAGAGCTCGCTGATCAAGGCGGTGCACGGCGTGGTGGCGGCCGACGCTGCGGGCAGCCTCAAGCTCATCGAGATTCACCGGGAGGAAATATCCTCGCTCCCGATCCTGCTCGGGCGACTGCGTGGCTGCGGCCACCAGTGCCTGCTCTTCTGCGACGACCTCTCCTTCGAGTCCGAGGACACGACCTACAAGTCGCTCAAGGCGGCGCTGGAAGGCGGCATCAGCGGTCGGCCGGACAACGTGCTCTTCTACGCCACCTCGAACCGCCGCCATCTGATGCCGCGCGACATGATCGACAACGAGCGCTCGACCGCGATTCACCCCGGCGAGGCGGTAGAGGAATCGGTCTCACTCTCGGACCGCTTCGGCCTCTGGCTCGGCTTCCATCCCTGCGACCAGGCGACATTCTTCGCCATGGTGGAAGGCTATGCCGACCATTTCGGCCTTTCCGTCGAGCGCGAGACCCTGCATGCCGAAGCCGTCGAGTGGAGCATGACCCGCGGCGCCCGCTCGGGCCGGGTGGCTTGGCAGTTCGTGCAGGACCTCGCCGGGCGGCTCGGGGTCGAACTCGCACCGGCCGACAGGCGCTCGACTTAAGCTCTTTACTTGCGGGTGAGCAGGCGCAGCGGGTCCTGCGGCTCGCCGTCGCGCCGGATCTCGAAGTGGGCCTGCGGGTGCGAGACGCCGCCCGACCTGCCCGAGTGAGAGATCACCTGGCCGCGCCGCACCACGTCGCCCTTGCCCACCAGGAGAGAGTCGTTGTGGGCGTAGGCCGTCATCCAGCCATCGTTGTGCCGGATCAGCACGAGGTTGCCGTAGCCCCTGAGCTCGTTCCCAGCATAGGCCACCACGCCGCTCTGCGAGGCGCGGATTGCGCTGCCGACCGGCGCTTCGATGTTGATCCCGTCATTGTGCTTGCCACCGGGCTTGGCGCCGAAGCCGGAGATCACCCGGCCTTCGATCGGCCAGAGGAAGGTGTTGCGCGTGGGCGGCAGTGGCACGTTGTCCAATTCGCTTTGCCGCGCCAGTGCGTAGAGCGTGGGTCGGGGCGGCGTCGCTTCCGGCTCCGCCCGTGCCACGCGCAGGCCGGGAGTACGCGGCCGCTCCGGTGCCTCAGGCTCCACCCGGATCAGCGGCGCGGGCTCCTCGGGCTTTAGGTCGATTCGCAAAGCGAGCGTCGCGCGGGTCCGCGGAGCGGGCGCAGCAGCCTCCGCATGCGCGTGCTCTTCGGGCTCCACCCTGTCGGGCGTCGCGGGCTCGGCCTCGATCTCGGCCACCGCTATGACCGGTTCGCCGTTGGCATAGAGGGGTGCCTCTGCCGGCCGCTCATCGAGGCGGGCGACGGCAAAGTCTGCGCGGGGAAGCGCGAGCCGCTGGCCCGTGTGCAGCCAGTAGGGGTGGCTCAACTCGTTGAGCACGATGATCGCGGCTGCCGCCACACCGTAGCGTTGGGCAATGTGTCCGAGGGAGTCGCCGTACTCGACCGTCAGTACGAGCGCCGGCTTCTCCCGCGGCATCGGCGGCGCCGACTGGGGCTCTGCCGCCTGGAAGGGTGGCGGCATCCTCTCCTCCAGCGCGGGAACGTGTTGTGCCGCCGCCGTTGCCGAATCGGCCTCGACGGGCGTTGCGTCCGCCCGCTCGCCCAGGCTGAAGGGAAGCCCCGCGCAGGCGCTTACTCCTAAGAGCACGGTTGCTATCAGGGCGCCGACCGCAAGCGGCGCGGCCAGTCCAGCCTCACGGATGCAGCCGATCATTCGATGACCTCCCGCAGCCATGTCAGGGTTCGCCGGTGAGTGAGATCCATATGAAGCGGGGTGACCGAGACGTAGCCCTCGTCGAGCGCGCTCATGTCGGTGCCGCGCTGCCCGCTGCCGGCCGCAGGCAACTGCGCACCGATCCAGTAGTAGGGCCTGCCCCGGGGGTCGATCCGCTCCTCCAGGGTATCGTCGAGCGCGTGCAATCCCTGACGCACGACCTTGACTCCGCGCACGTCGGCAGCCGGCAGGTCGGGGAAGTTCACGTTGATGAGGACACGCTTGGGCCAGCCGCGCTCGATCAGCTTCGGCAGGAGTCGCCCGGCCCATTGCTCTGCGGTCGCCCAATGATGCTTGCGGCCGTCTCCGTAGGCCTGGCTGAATGCCACAGCCGGCGCGCCGAAGAGCGTCGCCTCCATCGCCGCCGCGATGGTGCCGGAATAAGTCACGTCCTCGCCGACATTGGGGCCGTCGTTGACGCCGGAAAGCACCAGGTCAGGCAGGCCGTCGGCCAGGATCTTGTTGAAGGCGAGAAAGACGCAGTCGGTGGGCGTGCCGTTGACCGCGTAGCGGCGCCCGGAGATGCGGCGGAGACGCAGCGGCCGGTGCAGCGTGAGCGAATGAGAAGACGCGCTCTGCTGGGTCTCGGGCGCCACCACCCACACGTCCTTGGAGAGGCCGCGTGCGATCCGCTCCAGCACCTTGATGCCGGGCGCGGCGATGCCGTCGTCGTTGGTGACGAGGATGCGCATCAGCCGATCGCCTCCAGGCCGCCGAGATAGGGGCGGAGCGCCTCGGGCACCGTCACGCCGCCGTCGTCGCGTTGGTAGGTCTCGAGCACGGCGACCAGGGTGCGGCCGACCGCAAGCGCCGAGCCGTTCAAGGTGTGGACGAAGTGCGTCTGCCGCTCGCCGGCCTTGCGGTAGCGGGCGTTCATGCGCCGCGCCTGAAAATCCCCGCAGTTGGAGCAGCTCGAGATTTCGCGGTAGCGCCCCTGCCCCGGCAGCCAGACCTCGATGTCGTAGGTCTTACGCGCCGAGAAGCCCATGTCGCCTGCGCACAGCACCACCACCCGGAAGGCGAGGCCGAGACGCTTCAGCACCTCCTCGGCGCAGGCGGTCATGCGCTCGTGCTCGGCCTCCGAGTCCTCCGGCCGGGTCACGCTCACCAGCTCGACCTTGGAGAACTGGTGCTGGCGCAGCATACCTCTGGTGTCCTTGCCGGCGGCGCCCGCCTCGGCCCGGAAGCAGGGTGTGTAGGCGGTGAAGCGCACCGGCAGCGCGTCGTCCTCCAGGATCTCGCCGGCCACGAGATTGGTGAGCGGCATCTCTGCCGTCGGAATCAGCCAGAAGCCGTCGTCGGTGTGGAACAGGTCCTCCTCGAACTTCGGCAGGTTGCCGGTGCCGAAGGCGGCGGCGTCACGGACCAGCAGCGGCGGCGCGGTCTCGGTGTAGCCGAACTCGGTGGTGTGCATGTCGAGCATGAAGGCGGCAAGCGCCCGCTCCAGCCGCGCCAAGGCGCCGGAGAGCACGACGAAGCGCGAGCCCGAGAGCTTGGCCGCCCGCTCGAAATCCATCAGGCCGAGCGCTTCGCCGATCTCGAAGTGCTGTTTGGCGCCGCCATCCACGTGTGCCGGCTCGCCCCAGCGCCTGATCTCGACATTGGCGCTCTCGTCGTCGCCGTCGGGCACCTCTGGAGCCGGCAGGTTGGGGAGGCCCGCTAGCAACTCGTTGAGTTCCGTGCCCAGCGCCCTCTCCTGCTTCTCGAGCTCCTGGGCCGTGAGCTTCAGCGCTGTGACATCCTGGCGAAGGGCCAGCGTGTCCTCGCCCCTGCCCCTGGCGGCGCCGATCTCCTTCGAGATCCGGTTGCGCGCCGTCTGGCAGTCCTGAAGCGCGGTCAAGGCCTCGCGCCGGCGCGCGTCCAGCGCAATCACCCGTTCTGCATGGGGCTCCACGCCGCGCCGGGCTAGGCCTGCGTCGAACGCAGCGTCATTCTCGCGAATCGACCGGGCGCTGAACATGACGGCTGGGCTTGTAACCCTGCGATACCAATTGTCAATACGTCAACGCCTAGAACGGCTTCGGGCTTTGAGCTATCACCCAACGCGCAATTCTGCGCTTATGCCCGTAAAACAAGGCAAAATGGACGTATCGACGTTCATGGCAGTGACGGGAATACCGCCTCGGACTCTGCCGACGATTCGTCCCTTGCGACGTCGAATCCTGTACAAGTCTTCGTATTGTGATCGCCGAGTCGCGGCCCATGTCGGGCACCGCGGGAGCGGCGGAATCGACGGGGCCGGAGAGGAGTTGGCGAGTGGCCGATGGCCGGGACGACCAGGCGCTCTCCATCGGCGACGCCGTGCGCTTCAGCCATCGCGGGCGGACCATCCACGGACACCTGCTGCGCCGGCAGGGGCGGCGCCGGCTCGCCACGGTCATCGACGCAGACGAGGGGCTCTGGAAGGTTTCGGAGGCGGCGCTCTCGCCCTCGGGCCGCGCCCGCCGGGCGACGATGCTGACGCCCCAAGACGCGGCGCGCGCCCGCTGGCGGGTGGGCGATCGGGTGACGTTCGCCAGCACCGACGGGGCGCTTCAGGGCAAGATCGTGAAGCTCAACCCGACCCAGGCCAGAGTGCGTGCGGGCCGGGCCCTGTGGAACGTGCCCTACGCCGGTCTCGGCGACGCGGGCACCGGCAAGGGGCGCTTGAGGAACGGTGCGGAGCAACTGAGCCACATCGCCGCGACGGCCCGCGGGCTCATGGACGAGCACGGTCTCGACACCTGGACCTTCGCCTTCCTCGAAGCCGAGCGGCGCCTCGGCGACTGCCATTTCGGGGACCGTGTGATCCGCGTCGGCCGGGCGCATGCGCTCGACGCGAGCGAAGCCGAGATCAGGGACACGATCCTGCACGAGATCGCCCATGCGCTGGCCGGCCCCGAAGCCCGCCACGGCGCAAAGTGGAAGGCCATAGCGCGGCGCATCGGCGCTACCCCGCGCGCGAACGTCTACGAACGCGGAGGACGGTGAGGGCGGGCTGGCGTCGCGTCGGCTACGCCGTAATTCGCACCTGCAATCCCAGCGCCCGCGCGATCCGCGTCACTGTCGCGAAGCTGGGGTTCCCCTCCTCGGACAACGCCTTGTAGAGTCCCTCTCGGCTCATTCCCACGTCGCGCGCGAGCTGGCTCATGTTGCCCGCCCGCGCGATATCGTTCAGCGCGGCGCGGATCAGACTGCCATCGCCCGGGTCCTCCACTGCACAGGCTTCCAGGTAGAGGCGCGCCTCTTCGCGGGTGTGGAGGTGTTCGGTAACGTCCCACTTCGTGAACGCTTCGCTCATCTCTGTCTCCAGTCCCTCGCCAGCCTGCCGGCGCGTTCGATATCGCGATGCTGGCTGCCCTTGTCGCCCCCGCAGAGCAAGACCACCGTCGTGCTCTCCCGCAGATAGTAGACGCGGTAGCCGGGCCCGTGGTGCACCCGCAACTCGAACAGGCCACCGCCCACCGGCCTCGCATCCCCGACACTGCCCAGCGAGAGATTCCGCAACCGCGCGTTGACCCGTGCAACGGCCCTCCGATCGCGCAAACCTCGAATCCAGCGCCTGAACGTGGCGCTCTCAACAACCTCGGGCACGGACTACATGTAAACTATGGTTCACATTCAATCAAGCACGCCGTCGGTTGTTTGGGACAATCGGAGCCGCCTATCGCGGAAATGACGCGCCGTTGATGTCGATGACGGTGCCGGTGGCGTGGCGGGCCGCGCCGGAGGCGAGGAAGGTGACGATGTTCGCCACCTCTTCGGGCGGGATCAGCGTGCCCAGAGCGTTCTCGCCGAGCGGGCCGCGATCGCCGGTCTCGTTGATGTAGTCCCACGACATGTCGGTGCCGACCCAGCCCGGCGCCACGGCGTAGGAGAGGATGCCGTCGCCCCCGTGGTTGCGGGCGAAGGTGTGGCTCAGCGCGTTGAGGGCGCCCTTGCTGGCCGCGTAGGAGCCGAGCAGCGGCTTCTCGCCCCGATGCGCGGCCCGGCTCGAGAGGTGGATCAGGATGCCGCCCTCGCCGCGGGCCTGAAAATGCGCGACGGCGCGCGTGGCAAGCTCGGCAGGCGCCAGCAAATTGAGCTGCAGCGTGCGCTGCCAGACCGCGCGCCAGGCCCCGGTCCAGGCGTCGTCGTCCGCAAAGGCAGGCTCGGCCTCGTAGGCCGCCGCGTTGTTGACCAGCACGTCGATCCGGCCCTGCCAGGCGAGCGCCTGTTGCCAGAGCGCCTGCGGCGTGGCCTCGTCGGAGAAATCGGCCCCCACCAGGTGGCAGCGCTCCGGCGCCGCTTCGGCCAGCGACTCGGCCGCCTCCCTCCTCGTGTTGTAGTGGATGACGACGGACGCGCCGCCATCCAGCAAGGTGCGGACGCAGCACGCGCCGATGCCGCGCGATGCGCCGGTGACCAGCACCACCCTGCCGTCGACGCCGACCGTCTGCTCCGCCGCGCGATCCTCCGCCATCGCCTCCCCCCAACCTTGTCTGCGCCCGGTTTCGTCCGCGTGCGCGAACGACTCGTCCCCAGCGCAATCATCATAGCAAGGGGCGCTCTCCGCTTTCCGCAGCGGGCGCGAGCGTGCCATGCTGATTTGCGGACCCGGAGGCGGACGCCGATGCACAAACGCACCCACCTCAACGCGTTCTCGATGAACTGCGTCTCCCACATCCAGCACGGCCTCTGGGTGCGGGACGACACGCGCCAGCGCGAGTTCAACCGGATCGAGCCCTGGATCGAGCTCGCCCGGCTGCTGGAGCGGGGCGGCTTCGACGCACTCTTCCTCGCCGACGTGATCGGCACCTACGACCTCTATCGCGGCGGGCCGGAGACTGCGATTCAGGAGGCCGTGCAGATCCCGGCGAACGACCCGATGCCGCTGATCCCGGCCATGGCGATGGCGACCGAACATCTCGGCTTCGCCTTCACCAGCTCCGTGCTCCAGGTGCCGCCCTTCACCTTCGCCCGCCAGATCTCGACGCTGGATCACATCACGCGGGGACGGATCGCCTGGAACATCGTGACCTCGTATCTGCCGAACGCGGGCACCAACCTCGGCTTCAGCGGGCTGCCGCCCCATGACGAGCGCTATGCCCGCGCCGAGGAGTATCTTGAGGTCGCCTACAAGCTCTGGGAGGGAAGCTGGGAGGAGGACGCGGTGCTCTGCGACACCGCGCGCGGCCGCTACGCCGACCCCGCCAGGATCCACCCCATCGACCATGCCGGCGCGTACTACGAGGTGGAGGGGCCGCACCTCTCCGAGCCGTCGCCGCAGCGGACGCCGCTGCTCTTCCAGGCAGGCTCGTCGGAGCGCGGGAGGGAGTTCGCCGCCACCCACGCCGAGTGCGTCTTCATGTTCGCCTCCATGCGGAGCCTCAAGGCGTCCACCGGCGTGGTACAGGACATCCGCGCCCGCGCCACGCGCCGGGGTCGGGGGCCCGACGACATCCTCTTCTTCCAGGGCGTGACCCCGGTGGTGGGCGGCACGGAGGCGGAGGCCGAGGCCAAGGCGGCGGACTACTTGGCGCAGTCGAGCGTGGAAGGCGGCCTCGCGCACATGAGCGGCAGCGTCGGCGTGGACCTCGGCGCGATCGATCTCGACGCGCCTCTCGCGAGCCTCGAGACCGACGCCATGCAGGGCGTGGTCCGGGGGCTGATCGAATCGGCGCCGGACAAGTCGCTGACCTTCCGCGACCTCGTGCGCTCCCGCGCGTCCGGCCAGTTCCTCACCGGTACGCCCGAGCAGATCGCAGACCGCTTCCAGGCCTGGCACGAGGCGGGCGTGGACGGCTTCAATATCGTCTATGCGGTGACACCCGGCACTTTCGCGGATTTCATCGAGGGCGTGGTGCCGGAGCTGCGCCGGCGCGGGCTGGTGCAATCGGACTACGCGCCGGGCACGCTGCGCGAAAAACTGTTCGGGCAGGCGCGCCTTTCGGCGCGCCACCCCGCCGCCGCCTATCGACGTTAGGGAGGACTCACGCCATGGACGCCGACCAACTCAGAACGCTGCAGGCGCCGCTCAAGGAGCGCTACCGCGAGGACGCCGATGCGGCGCTCATCGTGCTCAAGGCCTCGGGCGCGGTGGACGATTCGGAGATCGCGTGCTCGGTCGATACCGGCAAGGCGCTGGTCAAAGCCGGCCTGCACCCCTCGGGCGGTGGCACGGGGCTCCAGGCATGTTCCGGCGACATGTTGCTCCAGGCCCTCGTCGCCTGCGCCGGGGTGACGTTGAGAGCCGTCGCGACCGCGCTCTCCATCGACATCAAGGACGCGCAGGTGAGCGCCGAAGGCGATCTCGATGTGCGCGGCACCCTGGGTGTCGACCGCGATGCGCCGGTGGGTTTTCGGGCGATTCGCCTGCATTTTGCGCTCGCGAGCGACGCCACGCCGGAGGACCTCGACCGGCTCTACAAGCTCACCGAGCGCTACTGCGTGGTCTACCAAACGCTGACGGGTGGCGCCCCGGTGACGATCAGCCGTACGGACGGTGCGGCGACGAGCTAGCCCGCAGAGTCGGACTTGGGTCCGTAGCGCGCTTGTATCGATCGGGCGCGGCCGGAGCGGCGTGCCTGCACGAAGTAGATTGCGACGAAGCTGATGATGATGACGGCGAGCGAGAACACCGTGGTCATCGTGCCGACCGCATAGAGCGAGGGCGTCGCCGCGGTGCCGGTGACGGCGACCATCTCGACCGGCAGCGTGTTGGCGGTGCCGGTCACCAGCGAGGTGCGCGGAAATTCGTCGTAGGAGAGCGTGAAGCCGAAGAGGCCGACCGCAATCATGCCGGGCGCCATGATCGGGATGACGACGTTGCGCAGGTTCTGCCACTCGGTCGCGCCGAGGTCGCGCGCCGCCTCCTCCAGCGAGCGGTCGAAGCGGGCGAACACCGCCAGCATGATCAGCACCCCGATCGGGATGGTCCAGCTCAGATGGGCGCCGAGACCGCCCGACCACCACTGCGTCTGCATCTCCAGGTTGGCGAATCCGAGGCCGATCCCGAGGCTCACCAAGAAGGAAGGTGCCACCAGGCAGGTGATCACCAGATAGAAGAGGACCGTGCCGCCCCGGAAGCCCTTGCGATAGGCGAGGCCGGCAAGAAACGACACCAGGACCGTCATCGCCATCACGATCAACGCGAGAATCACGGAGCGGCCGAAGGGCCAGCGGAAGTCGCCGATGTAAGTCGGATCGATCACGTCCTTGAACCAGTGGAGCGAGAACCCGGTCATCGGGAAGGTGAGCCCGCCCTGCGGCCCCTGGAAGGAGAGAATGGCGATCACCGCGATCGGCCCGTAGAGGAACAGCATGAACACCCAGAAGAAGATCGTGCGCGGAATGAACCCGGGTGCACGGCGGACCTTCTCGCCACCCTTCATAGCTGCTTCCTCACGTCCACCAGGCTCATGATTCCGCCCACGATCAGCAGCAGCACGATCAGGAGCAGCACGGCGCTGGCGCAGGCGAAGGGGTATTGCAGTACGTCCACCTGATTGCGCATGGACATGAGCACCGTGCCGGCCTGGCCGCCGCTCAGCACCCGGATCGAGACGAAATCGCCCATCACCAGCGCGACCACGAAGATCGTGCCGATCGCGATGCCGGGCTTGCAGAGCGGAACGATGATGTTGAAGAAGATCTGTATGCTCGAAGCGCCGGAATCGCGGGCCGCCTCCAGCAGGGAGCGGTCGATCTTCGCCATCACGTTGAAGAGCGGCGCCACCATGAAGAGCGTATACATGTGGACATAGGAGACGATCACCGCGAACTCGGAGAAGAGCAGGAACTCCAACGGGTCGTCGATCACCCCGATGCCCTGCAGCGCACGGTTGAGCAGCCCTTCCTTACCGAGGAAGGGTATCCAGGAGATCATGCGGACGACGCCGGAGGTCCAGAACGGCACCACGCTCAACAAGAAGAGAAAGATCTTCCAGCGGAACGCGATGATATCGAAAACGAAGTAATAACTAAGTATAAACCCGAACACCAAAGTAACGGCCCAGGTAATGGCCGTTATCTTGAACGTGGCCAAATACGCCTCTATCGTATTGAACGATGTGAAAATACCTTCGTAGTTGTCGGTAACGAAGCCGGGCTCCATGAAGAACCCGTTGAAAATATAGAAGCTGAAAATCAGGATGACGATGACCGGGCCGACCAGGAAGAGCAGCAGCACCACGCTGAGCGGCGTGACCTGCAGCGCCGAGCTGTAGCGCTTGAGATAGGGGGTCAGCGCGGCAACGGCGGCGTTCATCGTGTGAGCGGACCCGCCTCAGGCGGCGGAGCCGGACGGAGAACGCGCTGGCGCGTCGCTCCGCCCGGACATCCCCGCTGCCGCCCCCGCCACGCGCCGAAGAGCCGGCATCGCGGGGACGGCAAGGTCAAACGTGATCACGGTCACAACCGAAGGCACACAGCTATGCGGTCAGGAACTCGTTCCAGCGCTGGATGACGTAGGCATTCTCGTCCATCGTCGAGTTCCAGACGGCGACCCGGCCCATGCGGTTCCTCCAGGAGCCGCCGTCGCGCACGCTGCCCGCCTTCTCCATCACGTTGCCGAAGGGATCCTTGACCTCATTCACGGCAGGCTTGCCCTCGAACCAGAAATCCCACTCGTCGGCCGGCAGATGCTGCTTGGTCTGCTCGGGCGTCGGCATGTAGTAGCCCTGGCGTGCGAAGAAGGCGCCGGCCGGTCCTGAATAATACCAGTTGAAAAAGTCATACACCGCGCCCAGCCGCTTGCCTTCCACATACTTGGAGAGCAGGAAGCCGATGCCCCAGGAGCGATAGCCCTCATTCAGGTCGCTGTAGATGCAGGGCACGCCCTGAGAGCGGACAGCGGTCACCGCCGGCGACCACATCGACTGGATCACCACCTCGCCGGAGAGCATCAGGTTCACCGATTCGTTGAAGGTGAGCCAGAACGAGCGGAAGTGACCCTTCTGCTTGAGCTCGATCAGATATTCGATGGTCTGGTCGATCTCGTCCCGAGTCATGTTGCCCTTGTTGACGTAGGTCATCATGCCCTGAGCCTCGATCGCCATGGCGAGGTCCATGAGGCCGATCTGCGGGAAGCCCTGGAGCGCCGCCCGGCCCTCGAACTCGGGATTGATGAATTCGGCCCAGGACTCGATGGGCCGGCCGATCAGGTCGGGGCGGATGCCGAGGGTGTCGGCGTTGTGGTTGGTCGGCAGACAAGTCAGCCACTGGGTCTCCGGCTCGGCGAAATCGCGGGTGTCGGGGCCGGAGGTGTACTGCACCTGGGTCGGGTGCTGCCCCTGGCCGTACCAGGCGTCCGGCCAGATCTTGCCGTCCTTCTTGTAGAGCCCGATGGCCTGATCCCAATAGGTCAGCTTCGTGGTGTCGATGCCCTGGAAGTTCCCGGTCGGCCAGATGCCGTTGAACTGCTGATAGGCCGGCTCGACCGTGTCGAAGGAGCGCGGCTGCGTGGCGGCGCGCTGACCCAGGGTGTTGAAGTCGACCACCGTCTGCAGGAGCTGGAACCCGAGCGCCTCCTCGGCCATCTCTTCCAGCTGCTTTATGTGCGACACCGCAGACCCCAGCATGTTGATCTCGATGTCTGCAATGTCCTGGGCCCAGACGGTGGGGAAGCCGCCGAGGGTCGTTGCGGCAACGGCCGCTGCGCCGCCCTTCAGGGCGGTGCGCCGAGTGATAGAAGGAAGAAGCTTGCTCGATCGTGGCTTTTTCATCGCGTCGTCTCCCGACAGCTTGTGCTGCGGCGCTGACGCCTGCGGGCCGCAACGGCCCGCGGCCGCGCTCTCGCCTCCCTCACGGCCGGCTCGGCCTAGTCAGGTGCGCCGATCCCTTTTCTGCCGACGCTCTTGCATCGCCATGCGCGATCCCGACCGCGATTGAGGGAAGTATTCTCTAGCGGGTCGCACCATGCAAGCCAGTTGAGGCTGCGGTCGTAGCCAATCCTGGTCGGGCGGGTTAGAAGCGGACCATGGCTGGGAAGACCTCATACCGCCCCGTCGTCCTATGCGTGCTGGACGGATGGGGGCATCGGACCGAGACCGAACACAACGCCATCGCGCTCGCCGAGACGCCGGTGTGGGACCGACTGACGGCCGCGCGCGCTTACGGCCTGCTCGCCACGGCCGGTGCCGCCGTGGGCCTGCCCGAAGGCCAGATGGGCAACTCCGAGGTGGGCCACATGACCATCGGTGCGGGACGGGTGATCCTGCAGGACCTGCCCCGCATCGATGACGCCGTGGCGGACGGCTCTCTCGCGCGCAAGCCCGCCCTCCTCTCGTTCATCCGGCGGCTGAAGGAGAGCGGCGACCGCTGCCACCTGATGGGGCTGGTCTCGCCGGGCGGCGTCCATTCGCATCAGGACCACATCGTGGCGCTCACGCGGATCGTGAGCGGCGCGGGCGTGCCCGTGGCGATCCATGCTTTCCTTGATGGCCGCGACGTGCCGCCGCGTTCGATCATCGACGACCTGCCCACGTTCGAGGCGGCTCTCGGTGATCTTCCGAACGTCCGGATCGCGACGGTCGCCGGCCGCTACTACGCCATGGATCGGGACCGACGCTGGGAACGGACCGCGCGGGCCTACGACGCCGTGGTCTCCGGAGAGGGCCGGCCAGCGACAAGCGCAATCGACGCCGTACGCGCGAGCTATGCGGAGGACATCGGCGACGAGTTCGTCGAGCCTGCCGTGATTGCCGGTTACGAAGGCATGGCCGACGGCGACGGCCTGATCATGGCCAACTTTCGCGCGGACCGCGCGCGCCAATTCATGACGGCGCTGCTCGATCCGGACTTCGACGGTTTCGAACGCGCCCGGCGCGTGCGCTTCGCGGCAACCTGCGGGATGTGCAGCTACTCGGAGAGCCTGGATCGGCTGGCCGGCACACTCTTCCCGCCCCTCGCGGTGACGGACCATCTGGGCGAGATCGTCTCACGCGCCGGGCTGCGGCAGCTACGGGTCGCCGAGACCGAGAAGTACGCCCACGTCACCTTCTTCCTCAACGGCGGCGAGGAGAAGGGGATGCCGGGGGAGGAACGAGAGCTCGTGCCCTCGCCCAGGGTCGCGACCTATGACCTGCAGCCCGAGATGTCGGCGGCGACGGTCACCGACCGCGTAGTGGAGGCGATCGCAGGCGGGCGTTTCGACCTGATCGTGGTGAACTACGCCAACACCGACATGGTGGGGCACAGCGGCAACCTCGACGCGGCGATGGCGGCCGTCGCGACGGTGGACCGCTGCCTGGGCCGGCTCGCCGGTGCCGTGGAGGAGGCGGGCGGCGCGCTGCTGATCACCGCCGATCACGGCAACGCCGAGCGGATGCGAGGGGCCGACGGCATGACCCCCCACACGGCCCACACCGACGGTCCCGTCCCCGCCGTGCTGGTCGGCGCGCCCGGCGTGGCGCTGGGAGACGGCGGGCTCTCCGATATCGCGCCGACCGTGCTCGAGCTCATGGGCCTGCCCGCGCCGGCGGCGATGACCGGGCGCTCGCTGGCTATGCCGGTCCCATCGGCGGGCGCGGCGCCGGCTAGGAATCGCCAGCCAGCACAGGCTCGATAGCGCGGCCCAGGCGGAGCAGGCGCTCCTCGTCGCCGGGCGGGGCCATCAGCATGAGCCCCACCGGCACACCGTTGCCGTCCCGCCCGCAGGGGAGCGTCAGCGCGCAGCACGCGAGGTAATTCGCGAGGCGCGTGTTGCGCAGGACCGCGACGTTGGCGGCCCTGTAGACCTCGAAGTCGGCTTCGAGGTCGGCGATGGGCGGCGGGCTGACCGCCACCGTGGGCATGATGAGAACGCCGTGCCGCCTGATCCGCGCGTGCAGGCGTTTCGCGATCTCGTCGAGCCCTTGTCTGGCCCGCGCGGCATCGGTGGCCGACATCTGGGCGCCGGAGCGGATGCGCTCCTGGATGGGCGTGTAGACCAGCTCGGACCGCGACTCGATCACGTCATACCAAAGCGCGTGGCATTCGGCGGCGTGGTAGGGGCCGAGGCGGCCGACCAGCGCCTCGGCCTCATCGAACTCGGGCACCGGCGTCTCGTCGATGGTGCAGCCGGCGGCGCGCAGGCGCTCGACCGCGCCGCGTGAGGCTGCCTCCACGTGGGGATCAAGCGAGCCCCAGACGACTGTGGTCGGGAGCGCGAAACGGGTGCGCGAAACCGTGGCGTCTTCGAGGTCGGGGGCCGGGCGGTTGCCGGCGCCGAAGCGCCCGTCGAGCACGGCGAATAGCGCGGCCGCATCAGCCACGTCGTGGGTCAGCGGGCCGACCGTGTCCATGCTGGTGCTGAGCCCCAGCGCGCCATCCAGCGGCAGCAGCCCAAAGCTCGTCTTGAGACCGACCAGGCCGTTCCACGCGGCGGGCACACGCACGGAGCCGCCGGTGTCCGAGCCGATGGCGGCGGCGGCGAGGCCGCGCGAGAGGGAGACCGCCGCGCCCGAAGAAGACCCGCCGGGCAGGCGGGCGACGGACTCGTCGAAGGGATTGGGCGGCGTGCCCAGCTTGGGGTTCAGGCCGAGGATGGAGAAGGCGAATTCGCTCTGGTTGGTCTTGCCGAGGCAGACCAGGCCCGCGCGGGTGGCGCGCGCCAGGACCGTTGCATCGCGCTGGGCGACGCGGTCCGCCAGAGCCGGCGTGCCGTGGCCGGTGACGTCGCCCGCGCTGTCGTAGAGGTCCTTCCACGAGATCGGCACGCCGTCCAGCGGCGATTGTCTGAGGCCGGTCTGGGCGCGCCGGTGGGCTCCGTCGGCCTCGGCGCGGGCGCGCTCGGCGGTGAGGCGCAGGTAGATCGCGCGGTCGCCGTCGGCGGCCTCGATTCGCTCGAGGAAGTACGCGGTCAGCGCGCGCGGATCGATAGCACCGCTCCCGATGCCTGCGCCGAGCGCCAGTGCGCTCATCCGATGCCAGTCACCGCCCATAGCCAAGTGCCTCCCGCCGCCGCCCTTTCCGCGCCCGCCTTTGTAGACCCTCCCACGGCCGTGCGACAGCCGACGCGGCGCTGCCGTCCCGGAGCGGCCGAAGGGTGGGCGGGCCTACTGCATTTCGGCTCGTCAGCTTTGCGCGCTTGCACCGTCTGCGGGGCCCTCGCTAAACTCATGTCAACAACCTGAATACGCGGTCGGCGCGGTGCTCCACCCGTCGGCTGTGTTGTGACCTTCGAACCACAAGCAATGGGAGGCGGCTCGATGGAGTGGTTTCATAAACGGAAGCAGACCAAGAAGCAGAAGTTCGACGAGGAGATCAAGGCCTCTGGCGGACTCGTCGATCCGCGGAACCCGTCGCGGCGGGGCTTCATGTCGATGGCCGGCACCGCAGCAATCGGTGCGATGGGCGTGGCCGGGGCCAACACCCTGGTCCAGCTGAACGGTGGCGCCAAGGCCGACGGCGAGCCGATCCCGGTCGGCGCCATGCTGCCCTATACCGGATGGGGCGCGGAGGATTCGCGCAACTTCGAGGCGGGCATCACCTTGGCGGTCGACGAGATCAACTCGTTCGGCGGCGTCCTCGGGCGGCCCATCGAGGTCCACTTCGAGGACACCAAGGAGATCACCGCCGAAACCGTGACCTCGGCCGCGCGGCGCCTGATCGACCGGCACGAGGTGCACGCCATCATCAACGGCTACAACACGTTGTCGGTGCGTGCCGAGTACGACACCGTCGCGGATGCGGGGATCCCCTACATCCACGACAACACCCAGTACGGCCACCAGTTTTCGGTCAAGGACAATTTTGACCGCTACTATTGCATCTTCCAGGACGACCCGTCCGAGTACTATTACGGCTCGGGCCTGATCTACTTCCTGGACGAGCTGGAGAAGCTCGGCAAGTGGAAGCGGCCCAATAACCAGTTCGTGCTCTTCTCGGGCAGCATCGACTATGCAATCACCATCGCAGCGGCGATCCGCGACACGGCGCCGCAGTTCGGTTGGGAACTCGCGATCGACGATGTCGTGACCCAGCCGGTCGACGACTGGGGCCCGGCGCTGGTGCGTGCGCGGGAGGTCGCCCCCGCCATCATCGCCGCGACCCACGGATTCCCGACCGATCAGACCGGCTTGGTCACCGGCTTCGCCGAGAACCCGACGAACAGCCTGGTCTACGTGCAGTACGCGCTGCAGCAGCGGGCCTTCCTCGATATCGTCAAGGAGACCGGCGAAGGCGTGTTCTGCTCGACCACGATCGGCACCCTGCAGGACGAGATCGGCAATGCCTTCTCGCGGAGGATTCGCGATCGCTGGGGTGAGGACATGACCCCGATGGTCGCGGGCCAAGTTTACGACTCTTACTATCTGTGGGCGATCGCGGCCGCCCGCGCAGGCGGCACGGGCGTGCCCTACGACGGCATCGAGCAGAACAAGAAAGTCTGCCACTTCCTCCGCGAATCGATCTATCGCGGCGTGGTAGGCACCATCCGCTTCATGTGGGGCCAGGCGGCGACGCCTTATCCGGCGGAGACCAACGACCCGTCGCTCGGCATGCCGACGATCATGATGCAGTGCCAGGATTGGACCAAGGACGTGGTCTTCGTCGGGCCGTCGCCTTACGACACGGCCGACTGGATGACCCCGCCGTGGACCACCGGCTAGACCCCATCACCCCGGAGGCATAAGAACAAGAGCCAGGATCACGGTCCAGCCGATGGCTTCTGGGGAACGCGTACCGCTGCTGGCGTGCCGTAACGTCTTCAAGTATTTCGGCGCGCTGGCGGCGGTGAACGACTTCGATCTCGACGTACACGCAGGCGACGTGGTTGGCATCGGCGGCCCGAACGGCGCCGGCAAGACCACGTTCCTCGACGTGATCTCGGGCATCAACCCGGCGACCAGCGGCGAGATCGAGTTGGAGGGGCGGGATATTTCGAAGGTCCGCCCCGACCTCATCTGCCATCGCGGCATGGCCCGTACCTTCCAGCTCAACGCAGGCTTCGATTCGCTCACGATTCGCCAGAACGTGCTGATCGGCTCGGCCTTCGGCCTCGGCGACCGCGGTGTGCCGGCGGTGACCTTCTCACGGGCGATGCGCGAGCGGGTCGATCGGGCGTTGGAGCTCTGCCGGCTTACCGACCGCGCGGAGGCAGTCGCGCGCGACGTGCCGGTGCTCGAGCGCAAGCTCCTGATGCTCGCAAGTGCGGTCGCAACCGACCCCAAGCTCCTGCTCATCGACGAGCCGGTGGGCGGTCTGAACCCGCACGAAGTCGACGACGTGATGGAGATCGTCCAAGGCCTCGCCGCCGAGGGCATGACGATCATCCTGATCGAGCATGTGATGCGCTTCCTGCTTCAGATTTCGACGCGGGTCGTCATCATGCATCACGGCGAGAAGATTTATGAGGGCAACACCCAGGGGCTGCTGAGCGACCGGCGCGTCGTCGAGGTCTATCTCGGCGAGGGCACAGCGGATCGCCTGCAGCACATGCTGGCAGACCGGGCGAGCGCCAATGGCTGAGCCGCTCCTCGCCGTTCAGAACCTACATGCGGGCTACGAAGGGCTGAGAGTCCTCAGGGACGTCTCCTTCGACGTGCCCGAAGGAGGGCTCATCACCCTCCTCGGCCCCAACGGGCACGGCAAGACCACACTGCTGCGGTGCATCGCCGGTCTCCTCAGGCCGAGCGCCGGCCGGATTGAGTTGGCGGGACGGCGGATCGAAGGCGCCGAGGCGGAGACCGTGGTCGGGCTCGGCGTCGTCCTGATCCCGCAGGGCGACATGCTCTTCCCGGACATGAGCGTCTACGACAATCTCAGGATGGGCGCCTACCTGCCCCGGGTGCGCAAGACATTCGAGCAGGATGTCGAGAATATCTACACGATCCTGCCCCGGCTGAAGGAGCGCACGACGCAGCTCGCGCGCACCCTCTCGGGCGGTGAGCGCCGGATGCTCGCCATCGGCCGCGGCCTGCTCTCGGGCGGGCGCATTCTGATGATCGACGAGCCCTCGTTGGGCTTGGCCCCAATCGTTATCGACCAAATCTACGAGATCATCTCCGACCTCAAGGCGTCGGGGCGCACGATCCTCCTGGTGGAGGAGAATGCGAGCCGGATCATCGACATCGCCGACCGCATCCATCTGCTCGACACGGGCCAGATCGTCTGGGCCGGCGACGGCGAGGAGCTGCATTCGAACCAGCAGATCCTCGAGACCTATCTCGGCGGCTGACGGCATCGGCGACGCACAGTGAACTTCTTTATCCAGATCATCGTGAGCGGCCTCACCTTCGGGGCCATGTATGCGCTGGCCGCAGTTGGGCTCGCCCTCGTTTGGGGCGCGTTTAACATGCTCAACATGAGCCACGGCATCATCATGACGCTCGGCGCCTATTTCGTGCTCGTCTGGGCCGAGGGGTGGGGATTCCCTCTCTGGTTCGCGGGCCCCTTCGCGTTCATCGCCGGCGGGCTCCTGGGCGTGGCGATCTATTTCGTCTCGGCGCACTGGATGCTGCGCCAGAAGAATTTCGAGGTGACGATCATCATCGCCACCTTCGGCCTCGGCATGGCGCTGGAAGCGGGTCTGATGAAGATCCTGCGCGAGTGGTTCCAGGCCTCGCCTTACTCGCAGCCGCTCTCCATGGGCGCCAATTCGTTCCTGGTCGGCGACGTCCCGGTCAGCTATCAGCGCATCATCATCTGGGCTGTGGCCGTGGTGCTCATCGTGCTCGTCGGGCTCTTCCTGACCCGCACCACCATGGGCCGCGCCATCCGCGCGACCGCGCAGAACCGCGACGCCGCGCGCCTGATGGGCGTCAAGGTCAAGCGGGTCTATGTCATGGTGCTCGCGCTCGCGAGCGCGCTCGCGGGCGTCGCCGGCATCATGCTGACCTCGTTCAAGGACATCGTGCCGCTGATGGGCCAGACGCCGATGCTGAAGGCATTCATCGTCATCGTGCTCGCCGGCCTCGGCAACTTGACCGGCGCGCTCTATGCCGCGCTTCTGATCGGCATGGTGGAGGCGGCGGTCAAGGTGCTCCTCGCCGACAAGTGGGGCTTCCTCGCCATGCTCGTCGTGGTGGTCATCGCGCTCATCTGGCGCCCCGCCGGGTTGTTCGGCAAGCACCAGATCGCACGGCAATGACGGCAGCACGATGAAGAGCCGCGACTACATCCTCTTCGCCATCCTGCTGGCGTTGGCGGCGGCGTTCCCCTTCATGGGGATCCCCCGCTACATCATCGCGAGCGCGCTCCTGCTCTTCTGCTACGCGACCGTGGTCAGCCAGTGGAACCTGGTGTTCGGCGTCGCCGGCATCTTCTCGCTGGCGCAGCTCGCGATCTTCTCCTTCGGCGCCTACACAACGGCGCTGATGGGCCGCTACCTGGACTGGAGCCTGTGGCCCACCTTCCCCGTGGCCGGTGCCGCCGGCGTCGTGTTCAGCATCTTCATCGGCCTCGCCTGCCTGAGAATGCGGGGCATCTATGTGGCGCTGCTGACACTCGCCATCTCGCAGACCATGTTTGTGCTGATCCAGACGGATTCGAACTGCAGCGCGCTCAACAAGGCGATCAATCCGTCGACCTGCGTCTCGTTCACCGGCGGCGCGCAGGGGCTCGGCGACTTCGGCACCTTCGGCTGGCGCGAGGTTCTGGGCGGGCGCAACTGGATGGTGGGCGACTACTACACGATGCTGGGCCTGCTGATCGTCGCACTCGTCTTTACCGTGGCGATGACCCAGAGCCGCATCGGGCTCGCCTTCAAGGCGCTGCGCGACAATGAGGAGCTGGCCACCTCGCGCGGCGTGAGCGTCTTCAAGTACCAGCTCATCGTCTTCGCCGCCTCGTCCTTCCTGACCGCCATGGCGGGCAGCTTCTACGCGGCGCACTTCGGCTCGGTCGGCTCCAACCTCGTGGCCTTCCCGCTCCTACTGTTCCTGATCTCGATGCTCGTGGTCGGCGGAATCGGGCGCACCTGGGGGCCGCTGCTCGGCGCAGGGCTGCTGATGGTCGCCGACGAGTTCTTCAAGGAGTTCTCCGACCTTAGGAACGTCGGCCTCGGGCTTGTGGTCCTGATCTTCATGATCTTCCTGCCGGAGGGTGTCGCCGGCGCGATCGAGTCGGTCAGCAAGTTCCTCCAGAGACAGGCGTTCGTCCGATACATCCAACGGCGATTGGCCGGGGCCCTGCGACGAGACTCGGCCGCGCCTGACTAGGCTCACCGCGGAACGGACGCGATGACGCGCCGACAGACCCGCGTATACCTCACCGCGACCTTTCTGACCTTGCTCCTGTGGGCAGGAGGAACAGTCGGCGCTGGAGCCGGCGACCCGCAAACGCCACGCTTCGTCGATGTCGCCGCCGCAGCCGGGGTGGAGCACGCCTATACCGGCGACTGGATGCACTACGTGGGCGGTGGCGTCGCCGCCTTCGACTGCGACCTCGACGATGACCCGGACCTTTTCTTCGCGGGCGGCGCCTCCCCGTCCGCGCTCTATCGCAACGACGGCAGCCCGGGTGCGCTTCGCTTCTCCGCGCTGGCCGACAGCGAACTCGTCGAGACCGGCGTAACCGGCGCCTATCCGCTGGATATCGACGGCGACGGCCACATGGACCTTGCCGTGCTGCGGCAGGGCGCCAACAGGCTCTACCTTGGGCTCGGCGACTGCCGCTTCGCCGACGCAGGCGAAGACTGGGGCGTTCCCGGCGGCGACGGCTGGACCACCGCCTTCAGCGCCACCTGGGAGGGAGACAACCGTCTGCCGACACTCGCCTTCGGCAACTACGTCGATCGCGACATTTGGGCAGCCATGAAAACGCCCTTCGGCGATTCGGCGACCGGCGCGGGACCGACCCTGGCGTGCCCGAACAATGTCCTGTTCCGCCCGGCCGAGTCCGATGCGGAGCGTTACGGGCCACCGGTGCGCCTCAGCCCCGGCCATTGCCCGCTCTCGATGCTGTTTTCCGACTGGAGCCGCGCGGGGCGCCCGGACCTGCGCGTCAGCAACGACCGCTTCTATCACGAGGACACCGGCGAGGAGCAGCTCTGGCACCTGGGCGCCGAACCCCGGCTCTACGGCCGCGCCGACGGCTGGCCGCGCCTCAGAATCTGGGGCATGGGGGTTGCCAGCCACGACCTCACCGGCGACGGGCTGCCTGACTACTTCCTCTCCAACATGGGGACGAACCGGCTGCGCACGCTCGCGCCCGGCAGCACCGGCGGGCCCGAGTTCCACGAGATCGCCTTCGAACATGGCGTGGAGGCCACGCGCCCCCATGCCGGGGACGACGAGCGGCCGTCGACGGCCTGGCATTCGCAGTTCGCCGACGTAAACAACGACGGCTGGATCGACCTCTTCGTCGCCAAGGGCAATGTGGAGGAGATGGAAGAGGCCGCGGCGGACGACCCGAACAACCTGCTCCTGGGCGGCCCCGACGGGTGGTTCCGCGAGGCCTCGGTGGAGGCGGGTGCTGCCAGCATGCGGCGGAGCCGCGGCGGCGCCGTGATCGACCTCGATCTCGACGGCTTGCTCGACATCGTCGTCGTGAACCGCATGGCCAACGTCGAGATCCTGCATAACCGGAGCCGGGCCAGCGGCCACTGGCTTCAGGTGATGCTGCGCCAGGATGAGGCCAACCGGAACGCCATCGGCGCCTGGATCGAGGTGCGTACCGCCAGCCGTACTCAGCGCCAAGAGGTGGTGGTCGGCGGCGGCCATGTCAGCGGGCAGGCCGGTTGGACCCACTTCGGCCTGGGCGCGGCAGAAGCCGTGGAGGTTCGGGTCCAATGGCCGGACGGGACCTGGAGCCCGTGGCGGCAAAGCGCCATCAATCGCTTCCTACTGATCGAGCGTGGGCGTAGAGTGGCTGCCTCGCGTCGGACCGGATGACGGCATGGACGACTGGATCGCCCGCAAGGACCTGATCGAGGCGTGGCGGCTGAAGGCGCTGTCGCGACGCTCTGACCTCCTCGGCTGGCTCCAGGTGCTGAGTCAGCTCGGCGCCGCAGGGATTATCGGTTACGCGATCCACGTGCTGTGGGGGAGTTGGTGGGTCGCACCGCTCTTCGTGGCCCAGGGCGTAATCCTTTGGGGCTACTGCTACGCGGGCCAGCACGAGCTCGGGCATTGGACGGTCTTCCGCAACCGGACCCTCAACGACGCCTTCGGCCACTTGGCGAGCTTCCCCCGCTTCTATGCCCACAGCTATCAGCGCTTCTTCCATTTCGCCCACCACCGACACACCAAGGTCGCCGGTCACGATCCGGAGCTCCTGGTCCAGAAGCCGTGGACGTTCATGGGCTATCTCAAATTCGTGTCCGGTCTGGCCCTATGGATCGCGCTGATCCGGAACGTCGTGGAGCACGCCTGCGGTCATGCGCCCGAGCCCTTTCTCAAGGAGAAGGAGCGGCGCATCGTGATCCGCGAAGCGCGGCTTTACATACTCGGCTATGCGGTCGTCGTCGCAATCTCGGTCTACTTCGAGAGCTGGGCGGCGTTGATCTGCGTGTGGGGGCCGATGGTGCTCACCACGTGCTTCTATCGCTTCTACGTGGCAGCCGAGCACCACGGCCTGCCCAACGGGCGCGGCGTGATCGGGAGCACGCGCACGACCCGTGCCGGGCCGATTCTGCGCTGGCTGATGTGGCAGATGCCCTACCACACCGAGCACCACCTCTTCCCCGGTGTGCCCTTTCACAAGCTGGGCGCGCTGAGCCGGGAGCTGCGCGAGCGGCCGGACTCCAAGCTCGCCGGGATCAACGAGGTGGCGCCCGGCTACATCGCCGTGAACCTCAAGCTCCTCGCCATGTTGTGGCGCGGCGAGGACCCCACCTTCCTGGCCGAAGCGGGGCGGGCGTAGCGAGCGGCAGGGAGGACCCCTTGTGAGCGGAACCGACACGGCAGTTGGCGTGCGCACCATTCACGCCGGCCATCAGCACATGACCTGGGACAATGCGCGCGCGCCGGCGGCCACGGTCGCGCCGGGGGAGACGGTCGCGTTCGAGGAGGTCGACGCGGTGTGCGGGCAGATTGCCCCGGACTCCACCGCAGACGCGATCGCCAACCTCGACTTCGACCGGGTCAACCCCATCGCCGGTCCGATCTACATGGACGGCGCCGAGCCCGGTGACACCATCAAGGCGACCCTGGTGGATCTCGCGCCCTCGGGTTGGGCTTGGACCGCGATCGTACCGGGCTTCGGCCTGCTGGCCGACGACTTCCCGGAACCCTCGCTCAACATCTGGTCCTACGACACGAGCTTCCGCGAACCCGCCGCCTATTCCAGCATCGCGCGGGTGCCGCTCAAGCCCTTCTGCGGCACCATCGGCCTCGCCCGCGCGGAGCCCGGCGGCTTCAGCACCGTGCCGCCCTACGAGAGCGGCGGCAACATGGACATCCGCGATCTTAGCATCGGCGTGGACCTCTACCTGCCGGTGCAGGTGCCGGGCGGGCTCTTCTCCATCGGCGACCCGCATTGCGCACAAGGAGACGGCGAGGTCTGCGGCACGGCGATCGAATCGCCGATGGCGCCGGTTGTCCGCCTCGACCTGATCAAGGGCGAAGGGCTGCGTTTCCCGCGCTTCGAGACGCCGGGCCCGGTCTCGCGCCATCTCGATGGCAAGGGCTACGAGGTCACCACGGGGATCGGTCCAGACCTGATGGAGGCGGCGCAGAACGCCGTGCGCGGCATGATCGACCGGCTCGGCGCCTCACGGGGCCTGAGTGCGGCGGAGGCCTACATGCTCTGCAGCGTGTGTGCGGACCTGCGCATCAGCGAGATCGTCGACCGGCCCAACTGGGTCGTTTCCTGTTATCTGCCGCGCATCGTCTTCGAGTAAGGGAGTCCGGCGCGGCCCGGGGATCTCAGCAAAGGGAGGAGCGAGATGAAGGTGGACGGCGCCTGCTTCTGCGGGCAAATCACCTACGAAGCGGAGCTCGACACGGACCGAATCCTCATCTGCAACTGCACGGATTGCCAGACGCTCTCGGGCTCGGCGTTCCGCACGGTCGCCTTCACCAAGGAGGACGCCTTCACCCTGCTCACCGGCGAGCTCAAGGTCTACGTCAAGGTCGCGGACAGCGGCAATCCCCGACAGCAGTCATTCTGCGGCAACTGCGGCTCGCCCATCTATGCGACCTCGGACCCGGCCGGACCCTTCTACGGCCTCCGTGTCGGCTCCATCAAACAGCGCGACCAACTGGTTCCGAGGGTCCACATCTACAACCGCTCGAAGCAACACTGGCTCGACCAGATTCCCTCGCTCCCCGCCATCGAGCAAATGCCCTAGCTCTGCGCCGCAGTCATCGACTCAACAGCGCCACGCCAGCCAGTGCCCGCGAGCTGCTAGGAACCACCGTGTCCGAGCCCGTCGTTTTCTATACCAACCCGATGTCGCGCGGGCAGATCGTGCGCTGGGCGCTGGAGGAGACCGGAGCCGCGTACGAGACCGTGATCGTCGAATACGGCGCCGACATGAAGGCGCCGGACTATCTGGCGATCAACCCGATGGGCAAGGTGCCGGCGATACGGCACGAAGGCCGGGTGGTCACCGAGGCAGCCGCCGTCTGTGCCTATCTCGCCGAGGCCTTTCCCGAAGCCGGTCTGGCGCCCACGGCGGAGGAGCGCGCTGCCTACTGGCGCTGGCTCTTCTTCGCCGCCGGGCCACTGGAATATGCGATTGCTTTCAGGTTCATGGGCCCGGAGGTGCAGGAGGAGCAGACTGCCAGGATCGGCTTCGGCACCTACGACGATGCGGTCGGCGCCGTCGATGACCTGCTCGAGCGGAACGACTACGTCTGCGGACGCCGTTTCACCATGGCCGACGTCTTCGTCGGCAGCCATATCGAATGGGGCCTCGAATTCGACACCTTGCCGAAGCGCCCGGCCTTCGAGGCCTATGCCGCGCGGATCGCGACGCGCGAGGCCCGCCAGCGCGCGCGGGAAATCGACCGAACCCTGATCGCCGAGCGGGAGGCCGCGAAGGCCTGAACCGAGCGAGCGGCGTTCGGTTCAGCGGGCGAAGCGCTCGTCGATCACCGCGAGCGAGGCGTCGAGCGCGTCCGTCGCGGTGTCGATCTCCTCTTGGGTGATCGTGAAGGGCGGGCCCACCTTGATCGTGTTGGGCGAGAAGCCGCCCAGGAAGACTCCGCGCTTTGCGTTCTCGGCCGCGACGATGACGTTGGGATGCGTGCCGAGATCGCCGGTAAAGGGAGAGTAGCGATCCTCGGGCACGATCGGCTCGCCGTTCCCGTCAACCAGATCGAGGGTGTAGAAGAGCCCGCGCCCCGACACACGGCCGACGCAGGGGTGCCCCTCGTTCAGCGCGTCGAGCCGCTCCTTGAGGTAGGCGCCGCGCTGGCGCACCTGCTGCATGATGTCGTTGGCGAGCATGTACTCGAGGTTGCCGACGATGGTGGCGCAGAGCAGCGGGTGGCCGTCCCACGTACTGCCGGTCCACCAGCGCGCCTTCTCGAAGTGATCGGCAATGGTCTTGCTCGCGATCACGGCGCCCACCGGCAGCGCCGAGCCGTTGATGCCCTTGCCGGCGGCCATCAGGTCCGGCTTCACCCCCGGCCAGTGCATGTAGCCGAACCATTCGCCGAGCCGCCCGAAGCCGGTGATCACCTCGTCGTCGATCCAGAGGAAGCCGTACTTGTCGCAGAGCGCGCGGAGCGCCGGCAGGTAATCCATGTGCGGAAGCGTACCGCCTGCGCCGAACATGGGCTCGCTGATGACGGCGGCGATGTTCTCGGGCCCCAGCGCGCGGACGATATGCTCCGTCGCCTCGAGCGAGGGCAGCGGCCCCTCGCCTGCCCAGTCCTCGTGCTCCGGCGGCGGGATCGGGATGTAGCCGTGCGGCGGGAAGCCCGGCACGTCGGTGACGTCCGCGAAGCCGCCCTCAGTCGAGATGTTGTTGCGGTAGCCGCGCATCATGGTGGGCCCCACGGTCATGCCGTGGAAGGAGTGAGCCTGGGTCAGGATGACGCTGCGCCCGGTGTAGAGCCGCGCCATCATGATGCAGCTGTCGACCGCCTCGGTGCCGGAAGGCAGGATGCGGAGCCTGCCGGCCCAGCCCTCCAGCCCGAGGATGTCCGCGATCACGAGCTTCGCAGCACGGGCGCGATACTCGTTCGCCATGGTGTAGGTGACGTGGCCGTAGCGCTCCATCGCCTCGGCCAGCGCGCCGTGGATCGCCGGGTGCCGGTGGCCCAGGTTGTCCGAGATCAGCTGGCTCATGAAGTCGAGCAGCCGCGTGCCGTCGGCCAACGTGAGATAGTTGCCGTCGGTGCTGTCGACCGCCGTGATGCTGAGCTCGTCCTCGGCCTGGAGGCCGTGCAGGTAATAGGCCCGGTCCCAGCGCTCGAGCTCCTTCCAATCGCGTGCCATGACGTCACTCCCCGAAGCCGGTCACGGAATGCGGTCAGGTTAACCCACCCGCGTGCATCGCCCTACCCGTCCCGCCAGTTTGACGGCGCGGGCTGCCTCCCCGGGACGCCGTCCCCTCACTTCAACCCTAGTCTCTCGGCCGCTTGGGCAAGTGTGGAGAACGCTAAGGCGCCTTGGTGTGCGGACGGTCGCGGATCAGTGAAATCTGGCTTCATATCCGGCCGCGATGAGTGATACGTGCGCGTCGAGGGGCGGGCGAATTTCGAAGGCTCGCGGCTCTCGCGCGAAGTTCCACAGCCGTAGAAGACACCACTCGGCAGGTCGGCGTTCCGCCACAGCAAGCTCGTTCCGAGTAATGAAAAAGGGGGTTCGCTCCCATCCGTTAGTCGTCTTGACCTCGATTAGCCGGTTCTGGCCTTCGGTCGAAAAGCTTGCAACGTCGTATCCGGCACCGTCGCCATCTTCCTCCGACACCCATCTGACGCGCTTCGCCAAGTCGGAACGGCCAAGGCCACTGAGGGTTGCCTTCTCATGGCTGACCACGAGTTCCTCACCGGCACGCCCAAGAGCCCGGTTACGCTCGTCTCGCCCCGCCACGTCGAACTTCCGCGCGATGGACAGCATCCGCTCAAGTTCGTCAGGTGGGGGGCTGTTTCTGAGCGTAGGAGGAGTTTCAATTTCGAGTACGGCTGCGTCTTCCAGCCGGGGTGACTTCCTACGGACAGGCGAGTTGTGTCTCTGATTCTTGTGCAGCCAACGCGCGACGGCATCCGCAAGGGAGGCTTGGAAGTTGAACGCGGGCTTGTAGCCGGGAATCCAACTCTCCCCGAATCCCTTTAGGACGGCGCTGATATTTTGATGTTTGTACTCGATGGATCCCTGCCCGCGGGCGATCTGGGTTTGCAGCCGTCGGTTGTGTTCGGACTTGCTGTATGGATGCCCTGCAAGGTCGGCCGCTAGCATCGCGAAATAGTCCGCGACGATGATGTCGTTCTCCGCGTCGGTCCAGGGGCCACTGGGCATGCCGGCCAGGCTAACACCGGTAAGAATGGCGGTCACCGGCAAGACGATCGCAGCCTTCACGCAATGCCCGACTTCAGTTTAGTGGGTGGCACTCGCACCCGCCCGCCGGTTTGACCCGAGGGGCCCGCTGCCTATCATGCGCGCCGTCCGGGCGCGGCCCGCAGCAAAGCGATAGGGAGATGAAGGAATGGCGAAGGGTAAGGCGGTCGTCGTCGGCGGCCTCGGTATGATCGGGCGCAACATCATCCAGGCTCTCGAGGCCGAAGGCGGATGGGAGATCGTCGGGCTGTCGCGGCGGCCGGCGAATTTCGAGACCAAGGCCACCTTCATCTCCGTCGACCTGCTGGACAACGCGCAGGCCAGGGAGAAGCTCTCCGGCCTCACCGACGTCACCCATATCTTCTACGCGGGCCTCTCAGGCGGCGTCGAGGCGGAGAACGTCGAGGGCAACCTCGCGCTCGTGGTCAACTCGGTCGGCACGATCGAGCCGAACTCGCCCACGCTGGAGCGCGTGATCCTGGTGCAGGGCGGCAAGTACTACGGCGTCCACCTCGGCCCGCACAAGACGCCCTCCAAGGAGACCGACCCGCGCCACCTGCCACCCAACTTCTACTACAACCAGCAGGACTTCATCACCGAGCTGCAGGAGGGGAAGTCCTGGTACTACACCATGCTGAGGCCCGAGGCGGTGGTGGGCTTCGCCGAGGGCATCCCGCTCAACACCGCCTCGCTGGTCGCGGTCTACGCCACCGTGTGCAGGGAGATGGACGTGCCCCTCAACTACCCGGGGCCGGAGGCGGCGTTCACGGCCTTCAACAAGTTCGTCGATGCCAGGCTGCTTGGGCGCTGCGCCGCCTGGGCCGCCCAGAATCCCGCCTGCGCCGGCGAAGCCTTCAACGTGACCAACGCCTCGGGCATGCGCTGGTGCAACCTCTGGCCGATGTTCACCGAGTATTTCGGCTGCCGGCCGGGCGTGCTGGTGCCGATGAGCCTCGCGGACTTCATGGCGGACAAGGGCCCGGTCTGGGACGAGATCGCGCGCAAGCATCAGCTCAAGACGATGGCCTTCTCCGACCTCGGCGACTGGGGCTTCGCCGACTGGAACTTCGGCCGCACCTGGGACACCATCCTCGAAGACACCAAGCGCCTGCAGTACGGCTTCACCGAAGCCATCGACACCGACCAGAACTTCATCGAGATCTTCGACGACATGCGCGCCGCGCGGGTCATCCCCGCAGGCTAAGAGAGGGTGTAGGCACGGAGCGGGGCCACCCCTCCTCCCGGGCCGTAGGCCCGGACGGCGCGACTGCGTCGCGCGTCCACGCGCGCGGACCGCACGATCGAGCGGAGTGAGCGCCCGGCGCTTGAGGGAAATGAATGAGTAGGAGGAGCGGGGCTAAGACCCCGCCTCGCTCACCCTTTGAAGCGGGGCTCCGGTAGCCCGGTGCAGCCCGTACCGGTGACGGCGAAGATGCTGCCGGCCTGCTCCTGATCCGCGAGCACGTCGTCGCTCAGGTTCACGCGGGCGCCGGTCACGTAGAGCACGTCTAGGTTCGCGCCGCCGAACATCGGGCAGGTGACCTGCTGGAAGGGCATCTCGATCGTCCGGTCCAGCGTGCCGTCCGGCGCGAAGCGGGCGACGCACCAGCCGTTCCAGCGCGCGTTCCAGACGTAGCCTTCGGCATCGACGGTGGAGCCGTCGGGGATGCCCGGCGCAACACCGGGCCCGACGAAGACCCGCTTGTTGGAGATCGTGCCGGTGGCGGTGTCGAGGTCGTAGGCCCAGATCACGTCCTGGTCGAGATCGGCGTAGTACATGACATCGCCGGCCGGGCTAAAGGCAATCGAGTTGGAGACCACGATACCGGTCTCGGTCGTGTGCAGGCTGAGGTCGTGGTCGAGCCGATAGAGCGAGCCGAGCGGGCGGCCCGTCATCGTGTCGTCCATGCTGCCGGCCCAGAAGCGGCCCTGCCGGTCGCAGCGGCCGTCGTTCATGCGGCTCTCGGGCTGGTCGGTCTCGACCTCGTGGATGGTCTCGACCGCGCCGGTCGCGGGGTCGAAGAAGCGGAAGCCGCCGTAGAAGGCGACCACCATGCCGCCCTGCTCGCGCAGCACTAGCGAGCCCGGCTGCTCGTCCACCGGTACTTGCTTGTAGTCGCCAGTGCCCGGCGTGAACCAGCTGATCGACTGGCCCTTGATGTCGAGCCAGTAAAGGCGCTGGTCGATGGGGCACCAGACCGGGCTCTCGCCGAGCTGGTCCCGGCAATCGACCACGCATGCGACCTCTGCCATTGATGTTTCTCCCGATGAGTTGCCGCGTCGCGTGGCGGCAGGTTGGGGTAAGGCGGGAATTAGCCGCGGAAGCGGGGTTCGGGCAAGCCGGTGCAGCCGGTGCCGGTGACCGCGTAGACCCCGCCGGCCTGCTCCTGGCCCACGAGCTCGTCCCCGCTCAACCTGAAGCGGGAGGTGGTGACGTAGAGCACGTCGAGGTCGGGGCCGCCGAACATCGGGCAGGTGATCAGCTGCAAAGGGATCTCGACGGTGCGGTCGAGCGTGCCGTCCGGCGCGAAGCGGGCGAGGCACCAGCCCTTCCAGCGCGCGCTCCAGACGTAGCCCTCGGCATCCACGGTGGAGCCGTCGGGCAGGCCGGGCGCGGAGCCCGGGCCGGCGAAGACGCGCTTGTTGGAGATCGCGCCTGTCGCGGTGTCGAGGTCGTAGGCCCAGATCACATCCTGGCCAAGGTCGCCGAAGTACATGACATCGCCTTCGGGGCTGAAGGCGAGAGCGTTGGAGACGATGATGCCGGAGTCGGCTTTGTGCAGGCCGAGGTCGTGGTCGAGGCGGTAGAGGGAGCCGACCGCGCGGCCGGTCATGGCGTTGTCCATGCTGCCGGCCCAGAAGCGGCCCTGCCGGTCGCAGCGGCCGTCGTTCAAGCGGCTGTCGGCTACGTCCGCGTCCACCTTGTGGATGGTCTCCACCGCGCCGGTCTCCGGATCGAAGAAGCGGAAGCCGCCGAAGAAGGCGACCACCATGCCGCCCCGCTCGCGCAGCACTAGCGCGCCTGGCTGCTCCTCAACCGGCACCTGCATGTATTCGCCTGTCGCCGGCGTGAACCAACTGATCGACTGGCCCTTGATGTCGAGCCAGTAGAGGCGCTGATCGACGGGGCACCAGATCGGACTCTCGCCGAGCAGGTCGCGGCAGTCGACCACACATGCGACCTCGACCGTCATTCCCGCTCCCGATGAGTTGCCGCCCGGACGGCGCGGCCGGAACGCCGCATCGCGGCGGCAGCAGGCCGGGCTGGTGGGCGCTGCTGGATTTGAACCAGCGACCCCCGCCGTGTGAAGACGGTGCTCTCCCGCTGAGCTAAGCGCCCGCCCGGCA
>Ga0209544_1000968_pt1 | contig 34681 bp, 35 predicted proteins | sample MesohylPK_FD_187297 | JGI IMG/M metagenome (GOLD analysis project Ga0209544, IMG submission 187297) | Host-associated microbial community of the marine sponge Aplysina aerophoba from Gulf of Piran - sponge mesohyl, lysed by proteinase K... | ecosystem: Host-associated > Porifera > Sponge >... | reverse complement strand
CTCGCCGGCGCGAGACCGGGCAGCATGGCGTTGTAGAAAACGAGGCCCATCTCGAAGCCGATCACGCCGATGAAGGCCGCGGTGAGCACGAGCACCGTCGAGTCGACGCCCGGCGCGCCCCACCACAGGGCGGCCGACGCGGCGATCGTGACCAGGGTCCAGAACACGATCCAGGCCTTGCGGCCCCGGCCGTGATCGGCGACCGCGCCGAGAATCGGACTGAGGAACGCCATGACGAAGGCCGCCGCGCCCTGGGTGAATGCCCACTGGGACGCGCCGGTCGTCTTGTCCGGCGCAATCGCGCCGGCGAAATAGGCGGCGAAAATGAAGGTCGTGACGACCGTGGTGAAGGGCGAGTTGGCCCAGTCGTAGAGCGCCCAGCCAAAGACGGATTTGCGCCCGCCCGTCCAGATCGAGGCCTTTGTACCGTTAGCCATAACGCTGCCCAATCGTTTTAATATGTTCGTTCATATTTCACCGTCGAGCAGCGCAAGTGCCTGTGCCGGATCGATTTTTCCGTCATACAGCGCCCGGCCGCAAATGACGCCCTCGATCCCGCTGGCCGCTTCCTGCTGCAGCGCCCGGAGGTCGCCCAGACCGGCGACGCCGCCGGACGCGATGACCGGGATCGCGACGGCCCGGGCGAGGGCCGCCGTGGCCGCGACGTTGACCCCCTGAAGCGCGCCGTCGCGCTCGATATCTGTATAGACGATCGCGGCGACGCCGGCATCTTCGAACGACCGGGCGAGATCGATCGTCGTCACGTCGGAAGTCTCCAGCCAGCCCTGGGTGGCGACCCGGCCGCCGCGCGCATCGATGCCGACCGCGATCCGGCCGGGAAACGCGCTGGCCGCCCGGCGCACCAGACCGGGGTCGGTCAGCGCGGCGGTGCCGAGGATGACACGGGACAGGCCGCGGGAGAGCCACATCTCGATCCCGGCCATGTCGCGGATGCCGCCGCCGAGCTGGACCGGAATCGTCACCGCCGCCAGGATCGCCTCGACGCCCGCCCGGTTGACCGCCCGGCCCTCGACGGCGCCGTTGAGGTCGACGACGTGCAGCCAGCGGAAACCCTGGGCCTGGAACTGCGCAGCCTGGTCGGCGGGATCGTCGTTGAACACGGTTTCCTGCCCGAAATCGCCCTTGAGCAGGCGGACGCAGCGGCCGTCCTTCAGGTCGATCGCCGGGTACAGGATCATGCCGCAGCGCCCCCGGCCGGCTCGTCCTCGGCGCGCCGCAGATCCTTCCAGTAGTACAGGCCGGCGACCGGTTTGCCGTCGACCCGGGCATAGAAGGGATTGCGGCCCCAGCGCACATAGCTCAGCGCTTCGTAGAGCCGGATCGCGCGTTCCTGGGTTTCCCGGACGTCCAGGGTAATCACGTCGAACCCTTCGGTCCGCGCAAGCACTTCGGCTTTTTCCATCAGCAGGCGCGCCAGGCCGTGGCCGCGCGCCCAGGGCGCGATGAAGGCGTGCTGGAGCTGGACGGCGAAGGCCTGCGCCTCGTTGCCCGGCGACGGCCGGACCAGTTGCGCCGAACCGCAGATCACACCGTCGATCCGGGCGACAATCAGGATGCGCTCGGGCACGACCAGAATGCCTTTCCAGTAGCTTTCGAGCAGCGGCCGTTCCGGCGACCGGAGCCAGCCGAATCCGCCGCCGGCCTCGATCGCGCTTTCCGCAGCATCGCAGATATCGTTCAGGTCGCCCGGCGCGAAGCGGGTGACGACCTCGACGCCCAGGACCGCCTCGGGCGCCACGCGGGCAAACGGGGCCCGGGCCGGCGTCTGCCGTGCAGCCGCGCCTTTTTCTGCCGGCGCGCGCGCATCCGACGTCATGGCCGCCACGCCAGGAAGTTTGCGATCAGGCGCAGCCCGGCCTGCTGGCTCTTTTCCGGATGGAACTGGGCGCCGATCAGATTGTCCCGGCCGACGATTGCCGCGACCGGCCCGCCATAGTCGCAGGTCGCCAGCAGATCGGCGGAGTCTGCGCAGCGGTAGCCAAAGGAATGGACGAAATAGGCGTGGTCGCCGTCTTCGAGCCCGGCCAGCACGGGATGGCGCGCGCCGCCCGCGCCGTTGTCGTCGCCATAGTCGGGACCGTTGTCATGAAATGTCAGGTCGTTCCAGCCCATGTGGGGGATCTTGAGGCCGGGATCGTCCGGCTCCAGCGCGGCGACCTCGCCCGGCACCCAGCCGAAGCCCGGCGTCTCGCCATGCTCCAGGCCGCGGTCGGCGAGCAGCTGCATGCCGACGCAGATGCCGAGGAACGGCATCCCGCGCGTCAGGACCGCTTCGCTCAGGGCCTCGATCATACCGTCCACTGCATGCAGGCCGGCGCGGCAGTCGGCAAAAGCGCCCTGCCCCGGCAGCACGATATGGCTGGCGCGGGCAACCCGGTCGGCATCGCCGGTCGCCGACACCGGCAGATCGGCGGCGGCCTGCCGGGCCATGCGGACGAAGGCCTTTTCGGCCGAGCGCAAGTTGCCGGCGCCGTAGTCGACGATGGCGACGCCGTCAGCCACCGCGGTCACCGGTCCGAAAGCCGGTACCGGCCGGCGGCGCCGCTACAGGGAGCCACCGAGCACGCCCTTGGTCGAGGGCACGGCGTCGGCCTTGCGCGGGTCCGGCGCAATGGCGGCGCGCAGGGCGCGGGCCAAGCCCTTGAAGCAGCTCTCGACGATATGGTGATTGTTCTCGCCATAGAGATTTTCGACATGGAGCGTGACGCCGGCCGCCTGGGCGAAGGCCTGGAACCATTCCTTGAACAGCTCGGTATCCATCTCGCCGAGCTTCGGCCTGGAAAAGCCGACCTTCCAGATCAGGTAGGGCCGGTTCGAGCAGTCCAGCGCCACCCGGGTCAGGGTCTCGTCCATCGGGATCAGCGCGTCGCCGTAGCGGCAGATGCCCTTGCGGTCGCCGAGCGCGCGGCTCACCGCTTCGCCGATCGCGATGCCGGTGTCCTCGGTGGTGTGGTGGAAATCGATATGCAGGTCGCCGACCGCCTTCAGCTCCAGATCGATCAGCGAATGGCGCGACAGCTGCTCCATCATGTGATCGAGGAAGCCGATGCCGGTATCGACGGTGTAGTCGCCCGTGCCGTCGAGGTTGAGCGACACGTCGATCCGGGTTTCTTTCGTCCGCCGCGCCACGCTTGCGATGCGTGCGGCCGGCCGTTCGGGGCTGATGGACTGGTTCATCGGAAATCTCCGGCGTCTGTTGTCCGTTCTTAACCCGGAATTCCTGCCGTTGCATCCGAATGTAGGTCGCCGGGCACAGTACGCCGAGGCCCGTGCCGCATTCGCCCGTGTTGACGCGCGCGGCAGCCTCGCCACATACAACCCGGTATGAGCGATCCCGACACCCTGCTGTTTCACGGCACGACCATCCTTTCGGTGCGGCGCGGCGGCGAGGTCGTGGTCGCCGGCGACGGCCAGGTCACCTTCGGCAACACCGTGCTCAAGGGCGGCGCGCGCAAGGTGCGGCGGCTGGCCGACGGCAAGGTGGTGGTCGGCTTCGCCGGCGCGACCGCCGACGCCTTCGCCCTGTTCGAGCGGCTGGAGGGCAAGCTGGAGCAGCATCCCGGCCAGCTGACCCGGGCCTGCGTGGAAATGGCCAAGGACTGGCGCACCGACCGCTATCTGCGCCGGCTCGAAGCGATGATGGCGGTGGCCGACAAGGACGTCTCGCTGGTGCTCACCGGCAACGGCGACGTGCTGGAGCCCGAGGACGGCCTGATCGGCATCGGCAGCGGCGGCCCCTATGCTCTGGCGGCGGCCAAGGCGCTGATGGCGGAGACCGAGCTGCCGGCCGGGGAGGTCGCGCGCCGCGCCATGGGTATCGCCGCCGACATCTGCATCTATACCAACGACCAGATCGTGATCGAGCGCGTATGACCGGCTACACCCCGACCGCCTTCAGCCCGCGCGAGATCGTTTCGGAACTCGACCGCTTCATCGTCGGCCAGAACGACGCCAAGAAGGCCGTCGCCGTCGCCCTGCGCAACCGCTGGCGGCGCCAGCAGCTCGACGACGCGATGAAGGAAGAGGTGCTGCCCAAGAACATCCTGATGATCGGCCCGACCGGCTGCGGCAAGACCGAGATCGCCCGCCGGCTCGCGCGCCTCGCCAACGCGCCCTTCCTCAAGGTCGAGGCGACCAAGTTCACCGAGGTCGGCTATGTCGGCCGGGACGTCGAGCAGATCGTGCGCGACCTGGTCGAGATCGCCATCGGCATGACCCGGGAACGGCTGCGCAAGTCGGTCACGACCAAGGCCGAGATGGCGGCCGAAGAGCGGGTGCTCGACGCGCTGGTCGGCGAGAGCGCGCGCAAGGACACGCGCGAGAGCTTCCGCAAGCGGCTGCGCGACGGCGAGCTGGACGGCAAGGAAATAGAACTTGAGATCCGCGACAGCCGCGGCGGCGGCCTGCCGACCTTCGACATTCCCGGCATGCCGGGCGCCCAGATGGGCATGATCAACCTCAACGACATGCTCGGCAAGGCGCTGGGCGGCGCGACCAAGACCAAGCGGCTGAGCGTCGCCGAAAGCTACGACCTGCTGATGGCCGAGGAGAGCGACAACCTGCTCGACGAGGACCAGGTCGTCGCCGAGGCCATCGACCTGGTCGAGCAGAACGGCATCGTCTTCCTCGACGAGATCGACAAGATCACCGGCCGGTCGGAGCGGGTCGGCGGCGCCGATGTCAGCCGGGAGGGCGTGCAGCGCGACCTGTTGCCGCTGATCGAGGGTACGACGGTCGCGACCAAGCACGGCCCGGTGCGCAGCGACCACATCCTGTTCATCGCCTCGGGCGCCTTCCACCTCGCCAAGCCGTCGGACATGCTGCCCGAATTGCAGGGCCGCCTGCCGATCCGGGTCGAGCTCAAGGCGCTCGACGTCGACGATTTCGTGCGCATCCTGAGCGAGACCGAGAACAGCCTGCCCCTGCAATACCGCGCGCTGATGCAGACCGAGGAGGTAACCCTGGACTTCAGCGACGAGGCGATCGCCGAGATCGCGCGCTATTCCGCCGAGGTCAACAGCAGCGTCGAGAATATCGGCGCGCGCCGCCTGCACACGGTGATGGAGCGGCTGCTGGAGGAGATCAGCTTCTCGGCCACCGAACGCAGCGGCGAAACCATCGCCATCGACGCCGCCTACGTCCGCGAACAGGTCGAAGAGCTGGCGAAGGACGCGGATCTGAGCAAGTTTATTTTGTAGGGAATCTTGGTTGAAATTTCTGTCATCAATTGGTCAAGCTGCCTTTGATCGAGCCGGCGCTATCGATTTCTTCCATCTGTTAAATTCGTCCGGAAACATGTCGATGATGGCGTCGTCGGACATGCATTCGGGATCATAGGTCAAAGCAAACTGGCGGAGAACAAGTCCGAAGCGCCGCGCACTGCCGCGACGGTTACCCGCAACTCCGGTTTTTGGCCGACCCTTTTGCTGGTCAAAATATAATTTGTTGGCCACCTTGATGATCGGTTTGCTCCGAAGAACCTGCTGACGTCCGGCAATCTGTTCCAGAATGTCGCCGTGAACGCTGAGTGGATGCTCTTGCATTTTCGGGGCAATCAACAAAAAACGCGCTGCTTCCCGATGGTCTCTGACCAATTGCCACGGGGAGCGCACAAGATGCCGATAGTAGTGGCGATAATCTGAGCTGAGAATGTAGCGGTAATCTTGTCTCGGAGAACGCTTCCCCTGAGCGTCCGCCGGACATAGGAGGTCAAACCAGAATAGCGCCAAGCTGCTCCAGAAATATCTATCGCTGCTGATTTGAACTGCATCTAACGGTCTCAGCAGCCTATTGAGGTAGACCCCAAACCTATACCTGTCCTCAAACGAGCCGGTCTCAAGTTCGATTCGCATCTTCATTGGCGCAGACGTTCCGGGATCTTCGAGCAGGTGCTTAGGCGCCGGCCCCGCAGCACCGCCATCCATATATTCCGCCAATCTCGCCAAGCCAGCGTCATTAAGGGTTCTCATTCGCGTCATATTATCAGGCCCCCTTCAGGCTTCTATCCATTCCATCTATAAAGGATTTCTTCTTGCAGAATTTCTTCACTGCATAGTCAACCCAGTTCTTCTTTTCCGATTCTTCCGCAAGATTTCTGGGATCGTCGTGTATTCCTAGCTCCGCTCTACAGTATTCAAGCCACTCCTCCTCCCATTTTGGCCCATCTTCGCTCTCGCCGGTATCGGAAGAACTGGCAAGCTCCTGAAGAATAAACCGGAGTGCTGCCGGGAACAAAACGCCTTGTGCAATCGGATTGGAAAGAAAAATTCTTGATGAAGCCGATATACGATAATTTATGATAAGCGTCGGTCTGTCGCCATGCTCAATTTCGACTTTCCATACATCGTCGCCTATATCCAGCCAGTCGATAGGGAGGAGGCTGCGGCGACCCTTGCTGTCCCCGTCGTCCTTCGGCCTGATGCTTTCGGCCGAACCGAGCAGTTTGCCCGGCTCTACGCTGCGGTCGATAACCTTCAGTCTGAATAATACCGATCCATCTTGGTCGACTTCACTCAAAATGAGCGGATCTGGTATGTTCAACGCATTCACAGTGCCACAATCGAACCGCATTGCAGAGGAGCGTCGATATGCTTCAATTGCAACCAGCGCATCGCCGGGGAAGCCCTGGTCCTGAAGATTCAGAAATACCCTCGCTTTCAATGGCTCGTCGGCGTCGCACTCCAGCATATCAATTTCTATACACCCTCGCCCGATACGTTTGCGTCCGGTCGAATTTATCCGTCTCCTTACGGAACTCATTACAGCGCCCTCGCATCGACCACCAGATCGCGCCGGGCGTCGAATCCGGCGGCCTCAAGACGGAAGTCCGGATTATTTACATCGAAATATAGCGCATTCGCTCGCACAATTGTCGTGTCGCCGTTATCGCCTCTAAACACAACATTATTTTGCTTTCGTAAATCGAAATCGAAGGGGCTGAAACGCCTGAACGGATCGGCTCCTATTATATCGTAGGCTATCCGAACACGGATTCGACGCGGGAAACGCCATTTCTCTGCCCCGGGCCCCGCTACAATGTTAAACCCCCCGTTTTTCGGATTGATCCGGATTCCTGCCTCGCGCGGCGGCACTTCAATTTTGGGCTTCCCGACGCGCTTTGGCTTGCTCCTCGCCGCCTCGGATTTATCCACCAACCAGAAGAAGTCGATCAATGCATCCGCATCGTGCATTTCCCTCTGTTCCGCAATCATATCGTACAGATCGCGGAGTGAGTGGCGTATTGCTCTAAGCGGCAGATGGGGCGTCTCCCAGCGGGAAGTGAGTTTCTCTGCCGTCTCGCTCCACAGAGTATGGGCTGCATTCTCGGCGTCACCGAGAAATCCTGCCACAATTTCGCTATCGGCGATCATCGCGCCAAGCGCGACGATTCCAGCGGCAGATCTCCTCTCCTCGCCCGAAAGGATTATTGGCCCCCGAGAAAAAAGGGAAAACGGTTCCTCCTCGTCGGCACATGAACGAAGGAAAAGGTCGATAGTTCCGATGCTTCTCGGTTGCCCCTTCGGCTTCAAGTCGACTGCGATCCGAAGATGGACGAGGTCGCCCGCAATGAAAACAGATTTCATTGACTGAATCTGCTTGTCCGGGACACTCGCAGACTTAAGCCTCGACGCCCCGATCGGCACTATTGCTCCATGGTAGTCGTCCGAATTGAGCGCATCGCTGATTTGTTTCACAAACGAAAGCGGTATGCGGCCGGTTCCGCCGATACGACGCGCTATGTCGATAAACGTATCTGCGTTGACTATTTCTTCTCCCAATTCTACTTCCAGTTTACCGGCCAATATCGGGAAGTAATAATTGTCGATAACTGCTGAAAGTATCGTCTCTTCGGTGATTCCATCGATCAAATGTGGAATGGCCAAACTCAGGCCGCGCTGACCCTTTCTATTAGTTCCGCAAAGCGCTTCGAATCGTAAGATTTCTTCCGGATCGGTGATGGGCAATTGAAGTTCCAGATCATTTTCTGATCTATCGGAAAACCAAAACCCGTGTGCGGGATGACAATTAATGCCGATACGATGATTGGCGAGCACCGCCTGTCCCATTGAGGATGGACCATCATCATTCTCCCGTATCGTCAATCCGAAAAAGAAGCGAAAGCGGGACGCCGAGGGGTAGACGAGTTTTCCAAGACCGTGCCTTCCGCCCTGTTGACCGGATTTACCGGATTCTCCAAATGCTCTCCAGAACCTATCAAAATTCTCACCGTCCAAGTCTTCGAAGCTTCCGGTTAACCCCGTTGTGTTGAAGTCTTCAATGCAAAGAACCTTTACTTCATCGGTAGTATTCTCCGACAGTACCAGCCCGCAAGCGTCAAGGTGCGGCATCAAAGATTCCATCATACCGTGCAGCATATCAACCTCGCTGCTATTCAGCCGTTTGACTTTGAAACTGACCTTAACCGGTACCGTTCCGTTCTTGGGAGCGGCATCCAAGGAGTTTTGAAGCGCTTCCCGGACGAGCGTCGCTGCGAGTCTGGCATCGTCGTTGTTGAACTGATCCCACTGCGTCACGGCAACCCGTACGCTCGACGCGGGGACTCTATTGAACTCCCAGCGGCCCGGCATATCAGCCTCCCAGCTTGAATTCGTTGTCCTTCCCGCCGGAATCGCCGAAGAGCCGGGACTTGGCTGCATCGAGCTCCTTCTGGAGAGCCCGCACGATCTGCTTGGCATCGTCCTCGGAATATTCGTAGGCGTTCTTGTTGGCGAGGTTGCCGATCAGCTTGATGTCTTTGATCGCGCGGTTGACCCGCGATTCCGCCAGCTCGATGAACTTTTGTCGTTTGTCGCGCATATGCACCTCCATTTCGGGCCTATATTTGGGTTATTATCCATATATATCAAGATATTTCTTAAATGTTGCCGAAATATGATCGTTTGCACTCCATATCTAATTGGTCCGCAACGATTTTTACCGCAGTGGACGGATCGGAATCTATCTCGCATTCCCACACTGTTATCACCTGCCAGCCCAATTCTTCCAGTTGCCGCTGCTTGCGGCGGTCCCGTTCGACCGTGCCTTCGAACTTGGCAAGCCAGAACTCCCTGCGCGTCGAAGGAGTCGTGGTGCCGGCGCATCCTTCATGGCGGTGCCAGAAGCAGCCGTGAACGAAAATCGCTGTCCGATACTTGCTGAGAACGATGTCAGGCTTGCCGGGCAGGTCCGGTCGATGGAGCCGGAAGCGGTATCCGGCCCTGTGGAGCAACTTCCGCAACGTCAGTTCCGGGCCTGTGTCTTTGCCCCTGATCCGGGACATGTTCCAGCTTCGGCGTTCTTTCGAAATTCTGTCGGTCACGCGCCGGCCTCATCCATCCGGTCAAGAATATCCGCGATGATTTCGGCGATCTGCCTCGCAAGGTATGGGGGAACCGCGTTGCCGACCTGGTGATACTGTGCCGTCCTCGGCCCCTCGAAGCGATAGTTGTCGGGGAAGGTCTGGAGCCGCGCAGCCTCCCGGACGGTCAGGCTCCGGCACTGCGCCGGGTCGTAGTGGATGAAATAGTGACCGTCCTTCGAAATATGCGACGTGACCGTCGTCGAAGGCCGGTCTGGCAGCTGCACCCGGAAGCGGTCCGAGAACATCTTGCCCTGCCGGCCGAGAGCGACATTGCTGTGGGTCGGAAGGAAGTCATTGGGGAAATCGGCCAGCTTGGGGCTTTTTCCCGTTATGGCGGCGAATGTGGCGGCGAAGGCGTAGCGCCGGAGATCGGAACGCATATGGCTGCGCGCCTCGTGTCCTTCGAGAAAATCCAGGTTCGGATCGCGGATGCCGTCGAATACGTCGTGCTTCGCGTCCGGTTCGTCGGGATACCGGGTTGACTTTCTTTCGAGTGCCGGGGGTGGCTTATCGAGCCGAATTTCCGCCGCGTCGCTGAGACTGCCGGTACATTCCATTCCGTTCAGCTCGCGCCGTACGAACTCCGTATCGATTCCTGAAATGGCGATTTGCCAATCTGAAAAGGAATCCCGGCCTTTGGACAGTCCGCTCCTGATCGCCGGAAGGCTGCCGATCGTCTCCCTTACCGATGGCGGCTCATGGCGCCTGAGCGTGCGGGGGCGCACGTCGATATCGCTGCGCACGCCAACGATGAAGACCCTATGCCGCGCCTGCGGAACCCCAAACTCTTCCGCGCGGACAAGAAACCGCTTCGGGTCGGTTTCCAGTCCCGGAAGTCCGTCCTCCGATAGAGAGTGCAGCTTGTAACGAAGGTCACTCGACTCCCGCTCCAGCGCCACGCCCGGTTTGATAAGGTCGTCCAGCATCCGATCGATGACCGATTCGCCTTTGATTTTGGCTGACAGCAGGCCCCTGACGTTCTCCATAACGAAAACCGGAGGCGCATGGTCGGCAATGATTTCAAGGTACTCGCGATACAGGAAATGCCGGATATCCTCTTCGAACTCCGGGTCGCCCATCATCCTGGAGCGGCCCACCAGGGAATAGGCCTGGCAGGGCGGTCCGCCCACAAGCGCCCATCTTGGGTGATCGTTCAATTCTTCTGCAATCAGACTCCGCACAGTTTCGTGGTTGTCAGGGCCCAGTGAAATCCGGTGGGCGGTCCTGTCGGCTATTGCTTTCTGGTCGGGGAATTCGTTGTACAGGTCGTCTATGGTGATCGCTCCGCTTAGGTACCGGTAATACTTGTCTGGAAACCCGTTCCCGGAAAACCCCCGCAAAAAGTGTCTTAGGTGAAGCGTTCTGTACGAATGCTGCTCATCTTCGACGGACACTGCGCTTTCGAAGCGCGGATTCCCATTCTCGGTTCGCAGAGATGCGAAGCCTTCACCCAGCCCGCCGGGTCCGGCAAACAGGTCTACGACCGGAAATGCTTCTTCTGATTTCATCGCCCCTGCCTCTGCGCTCCCGCCGCAGCGGAATATACACCGGGCCGCTGCCCCTGTGCAGGCGCACAGCACCGGCCGCTCGGAGCGGATCGGCGGCGCCGACGTGAGCCGCGAGGGCGTGCAGCGCGACCTGTTGCCGCTGATCGAGGGCACGACGGTGGCGACCAAGCACGGCCCGGTGCGCAGCGACCATATCCTGTTCATCGCCTCGGGCGCCTTCCACCTCGCCAGGCCGTCGGACATGCTGCCCGAGTTGCAGGGCCGCCTGCCGATCCGGGTCGAATTGAAGGCGCTCGACGTCGACGATTTCGTGCGCATCCTGAGCGAGACCGAGAACAGCCTGCCCCTGCAATACCGCGCGCTGATGCAGACCGAGGAGGTAACCCTGGACTTCAGCGACGAGGCGATCGCCGAGATCGCGCGCTATTCCGCCGAGGTCAACAGCAGCGTCGAGAATATCGGCGCGCGCCGCCTGCACACGGTGATGGAGCGGCTGCTGGAGGAGATCAGCTTCTCGGCCACCGAACGCAGCGGCGAAACCATCGCCATCGACGCCGCCTACGTCCGCGAACAGGTCGAAGAGCTGGCGAAGGACGCGGACCTGAGCAAGTTTATTTTGTAGGCGCGCGCGCGGGCCGAAAGGCGCCGGCTGCTATATTTCAGCACTCCAAACATTGCCGCCCCGGACGCTGCGCGGCAGCGATCCGGGGACCAGAGCCACGAGCTGAGGCTTTTCGAGTCGCTCCTGGGCCCCGGATCAGGTCCGGGGCGGCAATGATGTTGTTGGCGAGAGTTGTTGGGTTGAGCAAGGGGGCCGTCCTTCGATACGCCCCGGATTTCATCCGGGGCTACTCAGGATGAGGGAGGGTGGATGCCGGCGCCATTCCAAATCCCTCATCCTGAGTAGGCCCGAAAGGCCGTATCGAGGGGCGCTTCAACCGCTCTCCTGGCCGCCCTTCCCGCGCTGCCGCCTTAGCAAAATATACACCGCGCCGCTGCCGCCGTGGTGGGGTTGGGCTTGGCAGTAGGAGAGGATCAGGCGGCGCAGGTCCGGGGCGTTGAGCCAGCCGGGCAGGGCCTGGCGCAGGGCGCCGACCGACCAGTCGTCCTTCAGCCCCTTGCCGGTGACGACCAGGACACAGCGCCGCCCGGCCGCCCGGTGGGCGCGCAGGAATCCCGCGAGCGCCGCGCGGCCGCTCGCCTGGGTGTGGCCGTGCAGGTCCAGCGTGGCGTCGATCGGCATCAGGCCGCGGCGGAAGCGGGTCGCGGTGCGGCGGTCGACGCCCGGCGCGTCGCCGTAGCCCAGCCCGCCGGAGCCGGATTTGAGGCCGGCGGCTTGCGCCGGACGGTCCTGCGCGCCGATGCGCAGGCCGGAAATGTCGACGCGTTCGCGCTCGCCCCGCGGACCGGATTGCGGGCCGGCGGGCTTTTCGGCCGGCTCATTTCTGGCAGCGGGAGGCGGCCTTCCCGGGGAAGGCGCGGCGGGCGGCGGCGCGAAATCTTTACGCGCGAGCGGCTTTACCGACCGGGTGACGTTTTCCCACAGCCGGGCGTCGTCGTCGTTAGCGGGCTCGGCGGCGGGGTCGCCGGCAGGGTCGCCGGCGGGCTTGCGGTCACGGCCGCTCATCGACGATCACGATATGGAGCCGGCGCGGGCCGTGGGCGCCGAGCTGGATGGTCTGCTCGATATCGGCGCTGCGCGACGGGCCGGTGACCAGGTTGACCGTGCGCGGCAACGCGCCGTCGCCGTAGCGCTCCCGCAGCGCCGACCACTGGGCTTCGTAATCGCCGGAAATCCGGTCGGCCCACAGGACGACGATGTGGTTTTCGGGCAGAAAATTGAGCGTCGTCGGGCTGTCGTCGCCCGAGACCAGGACCAGGGTGCCGGTCTCGGCGACCGCGCCGAAGGCTGCTGTGACCGACACCGCATCCGGCTCTTCCGCCTTGCGGGCTTCCAGGGTCAGGGTCGGCTGGCTGTCCCACGGAATCGCGTCGAGGTCCGCATCGGGCGCGCGGACCGCGGTGGCCGGCAGGTTGTGCGCCTTGAGAAAATCCGCAACGGCAGCCGGCACGTCGCCCGCCGAGGCAACCCGCGCGACGGTGGCGTCCGCGCCGGCGGCGTAGTCTTCGAACAGGTCTGTCCGGCCGGCGCGGTCCAATTGGCCGCGCTGCGGGATCAGGTTGCGGCGGTGGGCGGCCAGGCGCTCGGCCACGGCCTGCGCGCCGGCGCCATCGTCGGCGCTGCGGTTCAGCTTTTGCCGCAGGCCGCCGAGGATCGCGTCCCGGCTGTTCACCGCTTTGCCCCTTGCTTGCGCCAGAGATCGTGGAACGTGCCGCCCTGGGGCGCCGGCAGGTTGCGGTGGGCGGTCCAGCCGCCGGCCATGGGCAGCGCCTTGAGGTGTCCGCGCCTGCGGCCCAGGAAGGCCATCCCGGCGATGGCGAAGCGCGCGCCGAAGCGGTAGAGCGCCGGCCGCCGGACCGCCCAGGCCCACAGGCCCAGGCCCCAGCGCACCGGGGCGGGGTTGAGCTTGCGGTCGTTTTCCTCCTCCCGCCAGTGGCGCATCAGCTTCGGCAGCGGAATGCGCATGGGGCAGACCTCTTCGCAGCGGCCGCAGAAGCTCGACGCGTTGGGCAGCTTGCCGGCCTTGTCGATGCCCATCAGCGCCGGCGACAGCACCTTGCCGATCGGCCCGGGATAGACCGTGCCATAGGCGTGGCCACCGATCGCGCCATAGACCGGGCAGTGGTTGAGGCAGGCGCCGCAGCGGATGCAGCGGAAAACCTCCTGGAATTCGGTGCCGTAGAGGGCGCTGCGCCCGTTATCGAGCAGGATGACGTGATAGGCCTCCGGCCCGTCCGGGTCGCCGGGGCGGCGCGGGCCGGTCGAGACCGTGGTGTAGACCGACATTTCCTGCCCGGTCGCCGAGCGGGCGAGCAGGCGCATCAGGGTCGTCGCGTCCTCCAGCGTCGGCACGACCTTTTCGAGGCTGGCGAGCACGATATGGACCCGCGGCAGGATCTGGGTCAGGTCGCCGTTGCCCTCGTTGGTGACGATGATCGACGAGCCGGTCTCGGCGATCAGGAAATTCGCGCCGGTGATGCCGACATCGGCTTCGATAAAGCGGTCGCGCAGTTCTGTCCGGGCTTCGGCAAGCAGGTCCGGCCCCTCCACGAGCGGGCGGTCGGGCGGCAGGGCGGTGTGGTGTTCGCGGAAGGCGTCGGCGATCTGGTCCCGGTTGACGTGGATCGCCGGGGCGATGATGTGGCTCGGCGTTTCGTGGCGCAGCTGGATGATGTATTCGCCGAGGTCGGTCTCGACCGGCTCGATGCCGTTGGCTTCGAGGAACGGGTTGAGGTGCATTTCCTCGCCGATCATCGACTTGCCCTTGGTGACCGTCCGGGCCCCAGCGTCGCGGCAGATTTTCAGGACGGTCTGGCGGGCCTCCTCGGCGTCGCGCGCCCAGTGGACGTGGCCGCCGGCCTCGACGGCTTTCTTTTCGTAGGCCTCCAGATACAGATCGAGATGGGCCAGCGTGTGGTCCTTGATCGCCACGCCCTGATCGCGCAGCGCCTCGAATTCCGGCAGCTTGTCCGCGGCCTTGCGGCGCTTCTCGATGAAGCCGATCCGCATGTTGCCGAGCGCGCGTTGAAGCGCGGCATCCTTGAGCGCATCGGCGGCCTGTTCGCTGAACCGGGCGGGGGACAGTTCCGTCATCGGACGGCGCCCGGGCTCGCGGCCGCTGCCGGGCCGGCCTGCGCGATCGGCGGCGCCTCGACGCCGGCGAGAACCTCGGCGACGTGCCAGGCGCGGATCGCCGAGCCTTCGCGGCTCAGCTTGCCGGCGATGTTCATCAGGCAGCCGAGATCGCCGGCGAGCACCGTATCGGCGCCGGTCTGCGCGATGTCCGCCGTCTTGTCGGCGACCATGGCGTTGGAGATGTCCGGATACTTGACGCAGAAGGCGCCGCCGAAGCCGCAGCAGATCTCCGGCGTCTCCAGCTCGCGCAGGGCAAGGCCCTCGACCGATTGCAGGAGCCGGCGCGGCTGGCCCTGCACCTTCATCTCGCGCAGGCTGGAACAGGAATCGTGGTAGGTGCAGACCGCCTCGAGCCGGCTCTCGACCGCCGTCATGCCGCGGACATCGACCAGGAAAGCGATCAACTCGTGGGTCTTCGCCGCCAGCGCCTCGGCGCGGGCCTGCCAGACCGGATCGCCGGCGAACAATTCCGGATAGTGTTTCGCGATCATGCCGCCGCAGGAGCCGGACGGCGCGACGACATGGTCGTAGCCCTCGAACGCGGCGATGACGCCCCTGGCGATCGCCTTGGCCGATTTCCGGTCGCCGCTGTTGTAGCCCGGCTGGCCGCAGCAGGCCTGGGCGGACGGCACCTCGACGCGGCAGCCCGACTGCTCGATCAACTTTGCCGCAGCGAAGCCGACCGACGGGCGGAACAGATCGACCAGGCAGGTGACGAACAGGGCGACGGTCGGAGATTCGGGCGGGGATTCGGGCGGGGATTCGGTCGGGAGAGCGGGCATGGCGGGCCTATTCGCTACGGCCCCGCAGAAGTATGTCAAGCCGCGTTGAGCGCCAAGTGCGGGCGGGCGGCGTCAGGCGCCGTCGGTCTCGACGAGGTGCCAGTTCGGATCGCGCGAGCGCGTGTCGCGCGCGAACGTCCAGATGTCGGTGATTTTCTCGACCGCGGCGGGGTCGCCGTCCACCAGATTTCCGTCCGTATCCTTGACCGTATTGGATTGTTCGGAAACGAACGTCACGGTGACGCGGGCAACCCGCCCCTGCATTTCGGCGGCCGTCAGCTCGGCCGAGTCGAAGGCGACAATGGTCGTCTCCAGCGTCTCGCCGGCATTTTCGCGCGCGGCGATCGCGCCTTCGAAATTGGCGAACACATTGGGCGCCAGCAGGGGCTGCAGCGCATCCCGGTCGCCCCGGGCGAAGGCCTCGACGATCATCTCGAAAGCGGCCTTGGCGCCTTCCAGGAACCCGGCGGGATCGAAGCTGCGGTCGGCGCCCTGAATTGCCCGGATGCCGTCCGCGGCCGGCGAATCCGGATCGGTCTCGTCGGCCTCGCGGCTCGCGTGGCCCGGCCCCGGGAGAACGGCGTCGCTGCCGCTCTCGGCCGGCGCGCTGCGTTCCGCTTTGGCGAAGATGTCCGGCGGCCGCTGCTCGTGACCTTCCCGCCGGCCCAGCACGGAGCGCAGCTTGTACAGCACGAAGGCCGCGACAGCCGCGAAGATCAGGGTCAGGATCAGGTCGTTGTTCATCGGACCGGTGCTTCTATCCGGACATATCCGGCAACGCCCGCCTTTCGGTCGCTTGCCGTGGGTCTACGGTTATACACCCGAATTCGTCCGGGTTGTGACCCGCTTTCCACACTTTTTCGACGCATTGGCCGGGCAGAACCGGGAAAGCAGCGCCGCCGCGCTGGCGGGCCGCCCCGGTCCTTCCTACATAGGCAGGCGTATCCGCGATAACAAGCGCGCCCTGCCGCCCGGCCCCCGGCGGCCGGCGGGCTGAACGAAGGCGTCCGGAACTCCCCGATGGGCTGGATACTGTTCGCTCTGCTGATCGGCGTGCCGCTGATCGAAATCTACCTGTTCGTCGAGCTCGGCGGATTGATCGGCACCTGGCCCACCATCGGCCTTGTCGTCCTGACGGCGGTTGTGGGCTCGGCGATGCTGCGTGCCCAGGGCCGCCGCGTTCTGGCGCGGGCGCAGGAGAAGATGCACCGGGGCGAGCCGCCGGTGGCCGACCTTCTCGACGGAATCGGGCTGCTGCTGGCCGGCGCGCTGCTGCTGACGCCCGGTTTCCTGACCGACGGGGTCGGTTTCGCGTTGCTGCTGCCGGCGGCGCGCCGATGGCTGGCGCTGCGGCTCTGGGCGTACATGCAGGCGCGCGGTTCGGTCCATGCCGCCGGTTTCCGGTCCGGTTTCGAGCGGCACGGCGATACGGTGATCGACGGCGAGTTCGAAACCGTCGAGCCCGGCCGGGATTCCGGCGACGATCCCGACGACAGCACCCCCCGGATCGGCGGGCGCTGACGCGGCGGCGCCGCTCCGGCCGGCCGGGAGCGGTTGCCGGGGGCGGTTGCCGGGGCGGGACGGTTGCCTTACACCCGTGGCATCGATTGCGGACGCGCCCGAAAATCCGATCCGGCGATCCGGCCGCACGCCCCCTATTTTTCAGGAGACCCCGCGATGGCGGCAGATGACAACGGTTCCGGTATGGACATGACGGAAGCCCCGCCGCTGATCGTAAAGGCCCAGTATATCAAGGATCTGTCGTTCGAAATGCCGGGCGCCCCGGCAATCTTCGGCCGGCTGAATGCCGAGCCCGAGATCGAGGTGCAGATCAACGTCCATCCCGACGAGCTGGGCGACGGCGACTACGAAGTCGTCCTGACCGTCGAGGCGCGGGCGACCATCGGGGACGAGACCGCCTTCGTCGCCGAACTGGAATATGCCGGGTTGTTCGAGCTGAACAGCAGCATTCCCGAGGAATATATCGGCTCCATCCTGCTGGTCGAATGCCCGCGCATCCTGTTTCCCTTCGCGCGCAACATCATCGCCTCGGCAACCCAGGAAAGCGGCATGCCGCCGCTCATGCTCCAGCCGATCGATTTCAACGCCATCGTCCAGGCGCAGATGGTCCAGGGCGTCGGCAACGCCTAGACGCGGACGCAATCCGGCGGCCTATTCGGCCAGCCAGACCGGAGCGTCGATTTTCTTCAGGAATTCCCGGTGGGCCGCCCGTTCGGCCTCGCTCGCCGAGGCGCCGGGCAAATGCCGGCGCGGCGCACGGCGATGGCGCTCTGCGCTTTCTTCGAAGCCGGCCCGCCCGGTCTCGGCTGCCAAATCGAACCCCGGCTGGCGTCCGCCGACCAGCTCCAGATAGACCGCCGCCAGCAGGTGCGAATCGATCAGCGCACCATGCTTGTCGCGCACGGCGAGATCGATCTCGAAACGCTGGCATAAAGCGTCCAGGCTGGCCCGGGCGCCGGGAAATTTCTGCCGGGCGATCAGCACGGTATCGACGGCGCGGGTGTCGTCGATCGGATCGCGGCCGGTCCGCGCCAGCTCGGCGTTGACGAATTTCAGGTCGAACGCGGCATTGTGGATGACCAGCGGCGCATCGCCGATGAAGTCCAGAAAGGCGTCGGCGATGTCGGCGAACCTGTCCTTGCCGGCAAGAAAATCGTCCGACAGGCCGTGGATGGCGAAGGCGTCCTCCGGCATCTCGCGCTCCGGGTTGAGATAGACGTGATATTCCCGCCCGGTCGGCAGGTGATGCTGCAATTCGACGGCGCCGATCTCGACGATCCGGTGGCCGGCGGCCGGGTCGAGGCCGGTGGTTTCGGTATCGAGCACGATTTCACGCATCGCGTTTTCCAAGCGGTCGCGGCGGGGCCATCTGCGGATTGGGCGGCCAGTGCCGGCCCGGCCGCTCGAGGACCCTGCCGACGGCGCGGCGCAGGCTGCCGAGCATCGTCCGCCAGCCCCGGTGCGACGGGATGACGAAATCCGCCCGCGCGCACTTTTCCGCGTCCGGCGTCTGCCGCGCCAGGATAAGCCCCAGTTTTTCCGCTGTCATCTCCGGGCGCGCCAGAACCCGGGCGCGCTGGACGAAGGCCGGCGCCGAGACGACGAACACGGCATCGCACCGCCCCTCGCTGCCGGTTTCGAACAGGAGCGGAATATCCAGCGCGATCAGCGGCGCGCGGCGCAGCGCGGCGGCCAGAAGAAACCGCTCCTGCCGACGCCGCACGATGGGGTGCACGATGCCCTCGAGCCGCGGCAAAATCGTCCGGTCGCCGGCGATCAGCGCGCTCAGCGCCTCCCGGTCGATGGCGCCGCCGCGCACCGCACCGGGCCAGACGGCGCCGACCGGGCCGACCGCAGCGCCGCCGCGGGCATAGACCGCGTGGACGGCGGCATCGGCATCGTAGACCGGCACGCCGAGGAAGCGCAGATAGGCCGCGGCAGCCGACTTGCCCATGCCGATCGAGCCGGTCAGGCCGACGATCCGCATCAGCCCGGCGCCAGCAGATCGCCGGCAACGGCGCGGCGCAGATCCTCGTCCACCGCCGGATCGACGCCGAACCAGGCGTGAAAGCCGGGCCGGCCCTGGTGCAGCAGCATGCCGAGGCCGTCGACCGTGCGGCACCCGCGCCGCCGCGCCGCCGCCAGCAGCGGCGTTTCGAGCGGCGCATAGACGATATCGTTGACCGCAGCGCCGGCCGGAAGATCGTCCAGCGGCAGGTCGAGGGCGGGCTGGCCCGTCATGCCGAGGGAGGTGGCGTTGACCAGCAGGGTGGCGCCGGCCAGCGCCGCGGCGCGCTCGGCCCACGGCACGGCCTCGATTCCCGGGCCGAGCGCATCGGTGACCGCTTCGGCGCGCGACGCCGTGCGGTTGGTCAGGCGGATCGGGCCGTAGCCCAGGGACTGCAACGCCAGAACGACGGCCCGGGCCGCGCCGCCGGCGCCCAGGACGACCGCGGTGCCGCCGGTTTTCGCGCAGTTGGCGGCCTTCAGGTTTTCCGCGAAACCGAAGGCGTCGGTGTTGCGGCCTTCGATGGCGCCGCCGGGACCGAAGACGAGCGTATTGGCGGCGCCCAGGCGGCGCGCCGCATCGTCCAGCCGGTCGCACAGGGCGCGGGCCGCTTCCTTGTGCGGCACCGTGACGTTCAGGCCGGCGAGGCCTGCAGCGGCAAGGCCGCGCACCGCCGGTTCGAAATTCTCCGGCGCGATCGGGAAGGGGGCGTAGAGGCCGTCGACCCCATAGCGCCGCAGCCAGTGGCCGTGCAGGCGCGGCGAGCGGGAATGGCCGACCGGCCAGCCGGTTACGCCGGCGACAATCGCCTTCCCCGAGGGCAGGTCCGTCATGTTTCCAGAACCCCGTGGCCGCGCAGGAAATCCAGCAGCGGCAACAGCGGCAATCCGAGAATGGTGAAAAAGTCGCCGTCCACCGAGGCGAAGAGATGGGCGCCCGGGCCTTCGAGCCGGTAGGCGCCGACCGAGTCCAGCGCGCCGTCGCCTGCGGAGTCGAGATAGGCCTCGATGAACCGGTCCGACAGCGGGCGCACGACCAGGCTGGCGCGGTCGCTGCACTCCCAGATTCGCTGCCCGTCTTTCAGCAGCACCGCCGCGGAAACCAGATGGTGCCGTTTGCCGGAGAGGCGGCGCAGATGTTCGGCTGCCGCCGCCCGGTCCGCCGGCTTGTCGAGGAGCGCGCCGTCGAGATCGAGCACCTGGTCTGCGCCCAGAACCAGGGCGCCGGGACGGTCGCCGGCCCTTTTCCGGGCGATCCGCATCGCTTTCATCTCAGCGAGGGTGTCGGCGATCCGGTGCGGCGGCGCGCCTTCGGCCAGCAGGCCCTGCTTGACCGCCGCCTCGTCGAGCGCCGCCGGTTCGACCTCGAATTCCACGCCGGCATTGCGCAGCATGAACGCCCGGGTCCGGCTGCCGGAAGCCAGGATCAGCGCCGGCGCGCCGGCGCGCACCAGCCCGCCGGCCCCGGTCATGGCTCGCCGGATTCCGGCCGGCCGATCCGGAGCAGATCGGCATCGGCGCCCTCTTCGTAGCGGCGCGCCCGGTCGCGCACCAGGCGCATGATGGCGGCCGCCGTTTCCTCGATCGACCGGCGCGTGACGTCGATGACCGGCCAGCCGTAGCGCCCGAACAGCCGGCGCGCGTCGGTGACTTCCTTCCTGACCGCGCCGATGTCGGTATAGGCGGTTTCCGTATCGCCGAGCGATTGGCGCATGCGCGAGCGCCGGAGATCGACCAGCCGGCGCGGATCCTCTGTCAGCCCGACCACCAGCGGCCGGTTCAGCGCGAACAGGATTTCCGGCAGCGGCTGATCCGGCACGATCGGCACGTTGGCCGCCTTGATGCCGCGATTCGCCAGATAGATCGAGGTTGGCGTCTTGGACGTGCGCGAAACCCCGACCAGGACGACATCGGCTTCTTCCAGATTCCCGGTGTGCTGGCCGTCGTCATGCTGCATGACATAGTTGATGGCGTCGATGCGCTGGAAATACTCGTCGTCGAGCTCGTGCTGCCGGCCCGGCATATCGCCGCTTTTTTCGCCGAAATGCGCGGCCATCACCTCGATGAAGGGATCGATCACCGACACGCAGGTCAGGGCGCTGCGCTTGCAATAATCCTCAAGGGTTTCGGCGAGACTCCTGTTGAGCATGGTGTAGAGCACCAGGCCCGGTTCCTCTTCGAGTTCCTCGATGACGATTTCCAGCGCCCGGGGGCTGCGCACCATCGGCCAGAGATGTTCGACGACCTCGACCTGCTCGAACTGAACCGTGCAGGCGCGGCCGATGCTCTGGACCGTTTCACCGGTCGAATCGGAAATCAGGTAGAGATGGTGTCGGCTCATGACGGGCGACGGCGGTAAAGGTCTGTGGAAAAGCGCCGCTGGAGGACGCCGGAACCGGCCCTGTTATACGCGCCGCCGGCTTCGGCCCGCGACTGCAAAATGTTTTCCCGGCAAAAGCCGGTATCCGGCCAGAGACTTTTTCGGCTGGGGATCGACTATCCCGCTATGGCGAACCGGCGCTGCGAGGTCCTTATCCAGGCTGCTGCGACGGCGCCATCCCGGCGGCATACCCACGTTGACGCCGGGCATTTCCCGAAATTTCAGGATGTTGCAATTGTTTTGCATCCTTTCCACAGGATCGGAGCGCAGAAGCGCGGTTTCCGGCCGGCCATACCGATATCCTGTGGCTAAGCGATAATCCCCGCGACTCCCCTGCCCAACATAAACAACTACAACCTTCTTATATTAAGGATTCCTTAAGAGTCTGGCGGCCCTTCGCACCGAAGCATCGCGACCGCGCCGCCGGAAGATCGCGGAGCCTTCGTTCCAATTCCCGGCAGATGACCCAATGACCGATCAGCCGATGATGCGCGTTTTGGCGGGTGAAGCCGCGAAGGTGCCGCCTGTCTGGCTCATGCGCCAGGCCGGGCGGTACCTGCCGGAATACCGGAAGCTGCGCGAAGCGGCCGGATCCTTTCTCGAACTGTGCTACACGCCCGACCTAGCGGTCGAGATTACGATGCAGCCGGTCCGGCGTTTCGATTTCGATGCGGCGATCCTGTTCTCCGATATCCTGGTGGTGCCCGATGGCATGGGCATCGGGGTCGGCTTCGAAGACGGCCACGGCCCGGCGCTCGATCCGGTGCGTAGCGCCGCCGGTCTCAGAGGCCTCGATCCGGATCGGGTCATCGGGCATTGCGCGCCGGTGTACGAGGCGGTTTCGGCGATTCGCGATGCTCTGGCGCCGGAAAAGACCCTGATCGGCTTTGCCGGCGGCGTGTGGACCGTGGCCACCTATGTCGTGGAAGGCGGCAGCAGCCGGAACTTCGAGACGATCAAGCAATGGATGTGGTCCGATCCGGCCGGTTTCGACCGGCTGATCGACATGCTGACCGCGGCGACGATCGCCCATCTGTCGCGCCAGATCGACGCCGGCGCGGATTGCGTACAGATATTCGAGAGCTGGGCCGGCGCCCTGGCGGAGCCGGAATTCCATCGCTATGTCGTCGCGCCGACCCGGCGGATCGTCGAGGCCTTGCGCGCCAGGCACAAGACAACGCCGGTGATCGGATTTCCGCGGGCCGCCGGTCGGATGATCGATGGTTACGCCGCCGCGACGGGCGTGACGGCGGTCGGGCTCGATACCGGCGTGCCGCTGAAGCAGGCGCAGGTGATCCAGAAGTCCGTGCCGGTCCAGGGCAATCTGGATCCGATCCTGCTGGCGGCCGGTGGCCCAGCGCTCACCGAACGGATTGTCGAGATCGGGACCGGCCTGGCCGGTGGCCCGCATATCTTCAATCTCGGCCACGGCATCGTGCCGCAGACGCCGCCCGATCACGTCGCCGGGCTGGTGGCGACCCTGCGCGGTATGGCATGAGCGATACGGCGGTCATCCTGTTCAACCTCGGCGGGCCGACCGCGCCGGACACGGTGAAGCCGTTCCTGCTCAACCTGTTCAACGACAAGGCGATCATCGGCGCGCCGCAGCCTGTGCGCTGGCTGCTCGCCAGGTCGATAGCCGGACGCCGGACGCCGATCGCGCGCGACATCTACGCGCATCTCGGCGGAAAATCGCCCATCCACGAGGCAACGGATGCCCAGGCCGCGGCCCTGGAAGCGATCCTGCGCGAGCGGCTGGGCCCGGAGGCCGCACCGTCTGTCCATGTCGTCATGCGCTATTGGGGCCGGCGGGCACAGGCTGTGGCGCCCGGCCTGGCGCAGTGCGGAATCCGGCGCACCGTCCTGTTGCCGCTCTATCCGCAGTTCTCGACCGCGACATCGGCGTCCTCGGTGCGCGAGTGGAGCGATTGCGCAGCCGCAAGCGGTCTTGGGCCGGCGACGGGAGGCATCTGCTGCTACCCGGTCAACCGGGGCTTTGTCGCCGCCGCCGCCGACCGGATCGTGGAAACGCTGGCCGGCTATAGCGGAGAGCAGCCGCGCATCCTGTTCTCGGCCCACGGACTGCCGGAAAAGACGATCGCCCGGGGCGACCCGTACCGCTGGCAGGTCGAGCGGACCGCCGCGGCGATTGCCGAAGCGCTGGGCGACCGCGCGGGCGACCGTGTGATTTGCTACCAGAGCCGGGTCGGCCCCCTGAAATGGATCGGGCCGTCGACCGACGACGAAATCCGCCGCGCCGGAGCGGAGGGACGGCCGGTGCTGGTGGCGCCCATCGCGTTCGTCTCCGAGCATTCCGAGACGCTTGTCGAGCTCGACATCGAATACCGCAAGCTGGCCGCCGGCGCCGGCGTTCCGGCCTATCTCCGCGCCCCGACGGTCGGCACCCATCCGGCGTTCATCGGCGGGCTCGCCGATATGGTCGAAGCCGTCCTGGCGCGCGGCGGACTGGGCCCGGAAAGCGGCGGCCGGCTCTGCCCCGAGGGGTGGGCCGCCTGCCCGGTCGCGCCGGCTTCGTGATGCGCAGCGGATAGGCCGGCGCGATGGACTGGATCGTCTGGATCAAGGCGCTACATGTTCTGGCGGTCATCGCCTGGATGGCGGCGCTGCTCTATCTGCCCCGGCTCTTCGTCTATCACGCCGGCGCCGCGCCGGGGTCCGACACGTCCGAGACCTTCAAGATCATGGAGCGCCGGCTGCTGCGCGGCATCGCCAACCCGTCGATGGCCGTCGTCTGGGCGACCGGCATCGCCCTGTATGTCGAGCTCGAATACTGGACCGAGGTCTGGATGCACGCAAAATGGCTGTGCGTGATCGCGCTGACCCTGCTGCATCATGTCTATGGGCGCTGGCGCAAGGATTTCGAGCACGACCGGAACGCCCGGTCGGCGACCTTCTACCGGGTCTGGAACGAAGTGCCGGTCCTGTTCCTGATCCCGCTCGTCGTCATGGTGATCGTCAAACCGTTCTGATCCGGCCCCGCGGCATTCGCGCCATCTTTTAATTTGGCCGGATCGTGCTATATCGGCGGTCTCTCCTTCCGACGAAGCGGTACGGCGCCTGAGACGGCGCCTCCGGGGACACCGGCCACCCCGTTCGGCGCAAGCGCCGCCACGCGGCCGGCACATCTCCCCGTCCCGCCGTTCCGTGTCCGACGCCGCTTCCAATTCCCTCCCGCGCGCCTCCGGCGCGCCGCTCCGCAATGAACCCCCCAAGGCGAGGCACCGCTATGTCTTCCGTCGATCTACAGGATCTGAAAGCCAAATCCCCCGGCGCCCTGCTGGCCTATGCCGAGGAGCTGGAAATCGAGGCGGCGAGCACCCTGCGCAAGCAGGAGCTGATGTTCGCCATCCTCAAGGAGTTGTCCGCCCAGGACACTCCGATCATCGGCCAGGGCACGCTGGAAGTGCTGCCCGACGGCTTCGGCTTCCTGCGTTCGGCCGACGCCAACTATCTGCCCGGGCCGGACGATATCTACGTCTCGCCCGGCCAGGTGCGGAAATTCTCGCTGCGCTCGGGCGATACCGTCCAGGGACCGATCCGCGGCCCGAAGGACGGCGAGCGCTATTTCGCGCTGCTGCAGGTCGAACAGACCAACTTCGAGGAGCCGGAGAAGGTCCGCCACCGGATCAATTTCGACAATCTGACGCCGCTCTACCCGGACCAGCGGCTGACCATGGAGCCGAAGGACCCGACGGGCAAGGACCTGACCAGCCGGGTGATCGATATCGTCACGCCGATCGGCAAGGGCCAGCGGGCGCTGATCGTCGCGCCGCCGCGCACCGGCAAGACGATGATGCTCCAGAACATCGCCCACGCCATCTCGTCGAACCATCCGGAGGTCTATCTGCTCGTCCTGCTGATCGACGAGCGGCCGGAGGAAGTCACCGACATGCAGCGCACGGTGAACGGCGAGGTCATCAGCTCGACCTTCGACGAGCCGGCGAGCCGGCACGTCCAGGTGGCCGAAATGGTCATCGAGAAGGCCAAGCGGCTGGTCGAGCACAAGCACGACGTCGTCATCCTGCTCGATTCCGTGACCCGCCTGGCGCGCGCCTACAACACGGTCGTCCCGTCCTCCGGCAAGGTGCTGACCGGCGGCGTCGACGCCAACGCCCTGCAGCGGCCGAAGCGCTTCTTCGGCGCGGCGCGCAACATCGAGGAGGGCGGCTCGCTCTCGATCATCGCAACCGCGCTGATCGACACCGGCAGCCGCATGGACGAGGTCATCTTCGAGGAGTTCAAGGGCACCGGCAACAGCGAGATCAACCTGGACCGCAAGTTGTCGGACAAGCGGGTCTGGCCGTCCATCGATATCGGCAAGTCCGGCACCCGCAAGGAGGAGCTGCTGGCCGACCAGGCGACGCTCGCCAAGATGTGGGTGCTGCGGCGCATCCTGCTGCCGATGGGCGTCACCGACGCCATGGAGTTCCTGGTCGGCAAGCTCAAAGACACCAAGACCAACGACGAATTCTACGACAGCATGAATACGTAGGGCGGGCGCGGACAGCCTCGTTCCAGCATTTCCAATGAAGGAAATGACTTTCTGATCTGACGGTTACAGGGCCTGGCTCGAGAAGCGCGATCTTGCACAGTCACGCGAAAGCGCAACCGTTTTGCCGCCAAGCCGATGGATTCAAACTGATCTTGCTGCCCCGGCCGACCGCAGGGAGAGCCGGGGACCAGGGTCATCCCGACGGGCCTGCGCCTGTGGCCCTGGGCCCCGGATCTCCGCTCCGCTCCGTCCGGGGCGGCACATTGGGATTGTGCCCTGTCTGTCTTGGTCGCCCCTAAACTGAATCGACCGTACCCCCGGTCGTCCACTACGCCTCCAAGTTGGTGTGAGCCCGGGCGGCGTGCGCCCGCCCCCGCTCAGGATTGCGGGTCGGAGACGAGCAGGTAGCCGCGGTTCTCGACCGTGTCGAAGGTGCGCATGGCGGCAATCAGGTCGGCGGCGCGCACCCAGACCCAGGGCGCGCGGTTCGGGTTGACATCCATGATGAGAAACGAGTCGGTGCGCGCGTCGTAGGCCCCGAGCGGCGAGATATGCCCGCCGCCCGGCTGGCCGAGCGCCTTGCGGGCATAATTGACCAGAACATAGTCGTCCCGGCGCGCCAGGTTCGCGGCGATCTCGCGCCGGACGGTTTCGGCATCGGCGCCGTCGTCCACGACCCGCACGACCGCCCTGAGGCCGTGGACGCGCAGCGCCTGCGCCAGCTGGCGCAGCTGCAGGCCGAAATCCGGGCGCAGCCGGCCGCCGATCTCGATCGGCTTTCCGAGCACCTCGACCCGGCGCTTCGTGCGTTCGTTGAGCACGTTGCCCGGCGTGTATTTGCCGTAGAACGGGCTGAAGCCCTTCGGCAGCCAGGCGCGCTCGCTTTCGGCGATCGACGCCGTGTCCTGCGGAAGCCCCTGCTTGCGCCGGAGCCGCAGCGCATTGAGCACGGTCGCCGCCGACGCCGGGCCGCAGAAAATCTTGTTGTCCTGGCTGACGAAGTGGTTGCTGAGCGGGAAGAAGTCGGCCTTGTGGCGGGACCGGGAGAGGCGCTCCACGCTGTCCGCAGAGCTCCATTCGACGAGGGGTACGGAGCGCTGCTCGGCGTTCGCGCCGGGCGCGGCAAGCAGGCCCGCGATCAGCAGGGCCGCGAAGCGTTTTCCGTGTGCGGTCATTGACTCCTCTTCTGTCGCCGGGCGGGCGCGCCCTTCGATACGCCCCGGACTACATCCGGGGCTGCTCAGGGTGAGGGCGAGTATTGGGGATTTCTCACAATTCCCCGCGTCCCGAGCAGGATCCGCAGAGCCCGCCCCGAGCTCGTCGAAGGGGGCCGCATCGAGGGCCCCTAAACCGTATACACCGTGCTCCCGGTCGTCCGCCGGCCCTCCAGGTCCGCGTGGGCCTGGGCGGCGTCTTTCAGCGGGTAGGTCTGGTTGACCTCGATCTTGACCGCGCCGCTCAGCACGACGTCGAACAGGTTGCCGGCCATTTCTTCCAGCCGAGTCCGGACCGAGGCGTGGGTGAAGAGGGTCGGGCGGGTGACGTAGACCGAGCCCTTGGGGCCGAGGATCGCCGGGTTGATCGGATCGACGGGGCCGGAGGCGTTGCCGAAGGTCGCCAGCGTGCCGAACGGCGCAAGGCAGTCCAGCGAGCCCATGAAGGTATCCTTGCCGACCGAATCGTAGACCCAGGGCACGCCCTTGCCATCGGTGATCTCCTTCACCCGCGCGACGAAATCCTCGGTGCGGTAGTTGATCGTGTGGGCTGCGCCGTGCGCCTTCGCCAGTTCGGCCTTCTCGTCGCTGCCGACCGTGCCGATGACCTCGACGCCGAGATGGTTGAGCCACTGGCAGGCGATCAGGCCGACGCCGCCGGCCGCGGCGTGGAACAGCACGGTCTGGCCGGCCTTTACCGGGCAGGTGTGCATGATGAGATATTCCACCGTCATGCCCTGGAGCATCATCGCCGCCGCGCTCCGGTCGTCGATGCCGTCGGGCATCTTCACCAGATGCGAGACCGGAATGACGCGGCGCTCGGCATAGGCGCCGGGCGGGCTGGTGCCGTAGCAGACCCGGTCGCCCTCGGCGAAACCCGTGACATCCGGCCCGACCGCCTCGACAACGCCGGCGCCCTCGAAGCCGGGCGTGAACGGCGAATGCGGCGCCGGATAGAGGCCGGTGCGGAAATAGACGTCGATATAGTTGAGGCCGACAGCGTTGTGCCGGATGCGCACCTCGCCTTCGCCGGGATCGCCGACCTCGACGGCCTCCCATTGCAGGACTTCGGGGCCGCCGGTTTCGTGCACGACGATGGCATGGGTCATGAAATCTGTCCTCGATGTTCGGATCGGTCGCGCCGCCGCGGAGCGCCGGCCCCGCGGCGGCCGGTGCGCAGGCTAGCGCAGATGGGCGTTGAAGAAGGCGGCCGAGCGGTCGTTGGCGGTCTGCGCGGCCCCGGCGTCGTAGTGCTCGCCGCCGGCGCGGGCGAAGGCATGGTCCATGCCGGCATAGTCGTGGATCGTCACCCTGGCGCGGCCGTCCAGCGCGGCATGAACCTGCGCTTGTGCCTCTTTCGGGCAGAATCCGTCTTCTTCCGCGATATGGAACATGGTCGGCGCGGAAATGTTGCCGGCCTCATCGAGATTGTTTTCGATGCCGACGCCGTAATAGCCGATATTGGCGTCCGCATTCGTGCGGGTGGCGCACAGATAGGCCAGCTTGCCGCCGAGGCAGAAACCGACCGTGCCGACCGTGCCGCTGCACGCGGCGTCGCCGCGGATCGCGTCGATCGTCGCCTGGATGTCCTCGATGCCCTTGGCTTCGTCGAAGCCCTGATACAGTTCGAACGCCCGGCCCCATTCCGCCTCGGTCTGGTCCGTGAGCTGAATGCCCGGCTCCTGGCGCCAGAAGATGTCCGGGCAGACCGCGATGAAGCCCTGGCCGGCCCACCAGTCGGAGATATCGCGCATCACCTGGTTGACGCCGAAGATTTCCTGGATGACGACGATGGCCGGAGCCTTCGTTCCCCCGGACCCGCCGGCCGGGTCGGCGCGATAGGCCATGAACTGCCCGTCCGGGCTGTTGATCGTGATGTCCGGCATGGTTCCCTCCCTGAATGGCCGCAACGAAAGGCGGCCCGGTTGTCTGACCCCGCACGAAGCGCGTGGACGATGTCGTAGAAAACCGGCGCGGCTATTGCAAGCCGAGGTTGGGCGCGGCGTCCGGCGCCGGCGTGTCGAACAGGGTCCGGGGGCGGTCGGCGGACCAGCCCTCGAGCTCCAGCAGCCACTGTTTGGTGTCCGCCCCGCCGTCGCCGGAATAGCCGCCCAGGCCGTCCGACGCGACGACCCTGTGGCAGGGAATGACGATCGGGATCGGGTTGCGGCCGCATGCCGTGCCCACCGGCCGCGGCGCGCTGCGCAGCCAGCGCGCGATCTCGCCGTAGGTCCGGGTATCGCCGTAGGGGATCGCCTGCATCTGCTGCCAGACCGCGCGCTGGAACGCCGTGCCCTGCGGCGCGAGCGGCAGGTCGAAATGGCGCAATCCGCAAAAGAAATAGGCGTTCAGCTGATGGACGGCGCGGTTGAGCAGCGGGCTGTCGTCGTCTTGCGGCCCGGGCTCGCCGGGCGGCTCCGTCTCCAGGGCCGGCCCCCAGTCGAGATGGGTGAGATGGCCGTGCGCTTCGCGGAGGCGCAGGAGACCCAGCGGGCTGTGGTAGGTCGTTTCCGCCATCGGCACTCTTTCCGTTCGCGCCCGGTCCGCCGCCGACCCGGCTGCGGTCTCCCGGCTCTAGGCCGGGATGCGCCGGGACAGCCGCTCGGTCAGCGCCGCCGGCTCGGTGATCGGCAGACTGCAGGTTGCGCCCTGGCAAACATAGGCCGCCGGCCGGCCTTCGGCGAGGCCCTTGCCCTGCGCCGGATGGCCGTCCGGCAGCGTGTCCTGCGGATCGATCCGGCGGAAGACCCGCGCCGGCGCCGGCGCCTGCCACGCCGCCCGGACCAGCGCCCGGGTCCCCGGTTCGTCGGCCGCACCGACGACTACCGTTTGCAGCGCGGTCTCCAGCAGCCGCGCGCCGCTGGTGAGCAGCGGGGCCGCCAGCGCGTTGCGGTTGAGCTCGCCGGAGAGGGCCCGGACCAGCGTATCGGCCCGGTCGAGCAGCGCCGTCTGGCCGGTGAGGAGGCCGAGCCGGACCAGGTTGTGCACCATCAGGCCGTTGGACGACGGCGTTGCGTTGTCGTGCACGGACTTGGCGCGGACCAGCAGGCCCGGCACATCGTCCGCCGCCAGGAAATAGCCGCCGTTCACCGGATCGAGGAAATGCCGGTCGATCGTCCCCGTCCAGCGCCCGGCCCGGTCGAGGTAGCGGTCTTCGCCGGTCGCCTCGAACAGGGTGAGCGCAGCGCGGATCAGGCTGGCATAATCCTCGGCGGTCGCGGGATGGGCGCCCTTGCCGGCACGCCAGCTGTGGACCAGCCGGTCGCCACCCGAATCCGTGTTTAGCGTCATCTCGTCGAGCACGAAATCGAAGGCGCCGGCCGCGAGATCGATCCAGGCCGGCCGGTCCACGATCGAGCCGGCGAGCGCCAGGGCGTGGATCATGTAGCCGTTCCAGTCGGCCAGCACCTTGTCGTCGAGGCCGGGCCGCGCGCGCTTCGCGCGCGCCTCGAGCAGCACCGCCCGGCACCGCTCCAGCATGGCCTCGTGCGCGGCGTCGCCCGGCATCGGCCGCTGGGAGCGGTTGAGGATCGCCTTGCCCTCCCAGTTGCCGTCCGCCGATACGTCGTAGGCCTCGCAGAAGGCCGCCGCGTCGTCGCCCAGCAGGCCTTCGATCTCGGCGAAGGACCAGACGTAGAACTTGCCTTCCTCGCCCTCGCTGTCGGCGTCGAGCGCGCTGGCGAAGGCCCGGCCGCCGATGAGCATCTCCCGGGTCAGCCAGGCCACGGTCTCCTCGGCGCGCGCCAGGTACAGCGCGGACCCGGTGTCGGCCCAGGCATGGGCCAGCAGCTCGAGAATCTGCGCATTGTCGTAGAGCATCTTTTCGAAATGCGGCGCGAGCCAGAACATGTCGGTGGAATAGCGCGCATAGCCGCCGCCGAGATGATCGTAGATGCCGCCCTGGGACATGCGGTCGAGCAGCAGCAGCACGGCGTTGCGGTACTGCGGGTTGCCGGTCTCGGCCCAGGCGCGCCAGATCAGGTCGAACAGGGCGCATTGCGGAAACTTCGGGGCGCCGCTGAGGCCGCCATGGGCGTTGTCCAGCCGGCTGAGCAGAAAATCGGCGATTTGCACGAAGGTCTGCCGCGCGACGGCGCCGCCGGGATGGTTCGTTCCGAGGCCGGCGAGCGCGGATTTCAGCGTGTCGGCGTTGGCGCGCACCTTGTCGCCCTCGTCGCGGTAGATCGCCGCGATGCGGTCGAGAACCCGGGGAAAGCCGGGCCGGCCCCAGCGGTCCTCCGGCGGGAAATAGGTGCCGCCCCAGAACGGCTCCCGCTCCGGCGTCAGGAACATGGTGAGCGGCCAGCCGCCCTGTTCGCCGAGCAGCGCCAGGGCGTGCTGGTAAATCTGGTCGACGTCCGGCCGCTCCTCCCGGTCGACCTTGATGTTGACGAAATCGCGGTTCATTGCCGCAGCGATGCCGTCGTCCTCGAAGCTCTCATGCGCCATGACATGGCACCAGTGGCAGGCCGAATAGCCGATCGAGAGCAGCACCGGCTTGTCGGCGTCTTGCGCCGCGGCAAAGGCCGCCTCGGACCAGGGCTGCCAATGGACCGGGTTGTCCCGGTGTTGCAGCAGGTAGGGGCTGGTTTCGTCGCCGAGGGTATTGGCGGCGATGGTGTCCGGATCGGAAACGGGGGCGGTCATGGCGATGGCGGGCAGCGAAATCGGGGCGCGGAGTGCGTCGGACCTATATGGTGTCGCGGAGCCGGCCGGGGAATGTCGGGGCGGATGCAGCGCTTCCTGCGGCGGTGCCCGGCCCGCTCCCGTCCCGATAGTTGATGCCGCCAACCGACCCTCAGTGTCGCCCCGGATGGAGCGAAGCGGAAATCCGGGGACCAGAGTCGCTGGCACGGCCCTGCCATACGGCCCTGGGCCCCGGATTAAATCCGGGGCGGCATCGTGGTTTTTTGGTATCGACGGATGCGCGGCGCCAGCAGTTTTCGCCAGGCACAGTCAAAAAGCATGAACCCCAGGGACGCCTCCGCTCAACCATGACCGACCGCGACACCATCGTCGCCCTGTCGTCCGGCGCCGGGAAGGCCGGGATCGCGGTGATCCGGGCGTCGGGTCCGGGCGCCGCGTCCTGCGTCCGCCATGTGGCCGGCGGCGACGTGCCGCCGCGCCGGGCGGCGCTGCGCGCGCTGCGCGACGGTCCGGCCGGCGCGGCGGTTGACCGCGGGCTCGTGCTCTGGCTGCCGGGGCCGGGCTCGGTCACCGGCGAAGACGTTGCGGAATTCCAGGTCCACGGCAGCCCGGCGGTCATAGGAAAATTGTTGTCGATCCTGTGCGCGCTGGACGGCGTCCGGCCCGCAGAGCCGGGCGAATTCACCCGCCGGGCCTTCGAGAACGGCCGGATGGACCTGTCCGGGGCCGAGGGGCTGGCCGACCTGATCGACGCCGAGACCGAGGCGCAGCGGGTGCAGGCGCAGCGCCAGATGGAGGGTGTGTTCGCGGCGCATTGCGCACAATGGGGCGGAGAGCTGCGCCGCAGCCTCGCCTGGCTGGAGGCGGCGATCGATTTTCCCGACGAGGCGCTGCCCGAGGACCTGGCGACGCAGGTCCGGCCCGCGGTCGAGGCGGTTGCCGCCGGACTGGCGGACTGGCTCGCCGCGCCGGACCGCGGCCGCATGGTGCGCGAGGGCTACCGCATCGCCATCGTCGGCGCGCCCAATGTCGGCAAATCCTCCCTGCTCAACCGGATCGCGCAGCGCGACGTCGCCATCGTCGCCGAGACCGCCGGCACGACCCGGGACGTCATCGAGGTGCGGGCGGACCTGGCCGGCTACGCCGTGATTTTTGCCGATACCGCCGGGTTGCGGGACGACGACGCGGCGGGAGCGATCGAGCGGGAAGGCATGGCGCGCGCCCGCTTCCAGGCCGGGAACGCCGATCTGGCGCTGCACATCGTCGATGCGTCGGCGCCGGCAGTTCCCGCGGCGGCGCCCGGGGCCGATCCGGCGCGCCTTCTCATTGTCGCCAACAAGACCGACCTGGCCCCGGCGCCGGGACGTTTGCCGCCCGGCGCGGATTTCGCGGTCAGCGCCCGGACGGGCACCGGCATTGGCCGGCTGCTGGCGGAGATCGAGGCGCGGGTGACGGCGGCGACGGCCGCGGCCGAACACCCGGCCCTGACCCGGCTGCGCCACCGGCAATGCCTGGAAGACGCCGCCGCGGCGCTGACCCGTGCGATGGAGGCCACCGAAGCGGAACTCACTGCCGAAGACCTGCGCCTCGCCCTGCGCGCGATGGACCGGCTGATCGGCCGGACCGACGTCGAAGACCTGCTCGACCTGATCTTCCGGGACTTCTGCATCGGGAAGTAGGCGCGCCTGGACCTCGCGGTCAGCACTCTTTAACCGATTCAACAAGACGCTTCCCATGACTGAACCGCGTTGTGAAGCATAGGCCGTTGGCTAAGCGAAAGACCCACTTTCCGTGCTTCTCGCCGTTTACATAGAGACCTTCGTCACGCCCCCCGCTATCGGGGCGGAAGCCCCACATTCCCTGCCGCTTGCCGCGGACCATCGCGCCTGTTTCCTCGCCGAAACGGCCCAGTGATTTCCACCGCCACGTTCCGCGTCCGACGGCGAGACCGTCGGCACACGCGCCGGACCAGGTCACCGTCGCGGACGGATCGTAGAGAGAATCGAAAGCATAGCAGCCGGGCCGGTTGGCGAATTCCCGCCAGCACTTGGCGCGTTCGCCCATCCCGGCGCATTTCGGCGACGGGCCGGCCGCGGGGCCACGGTCCTGCGGTTGCTGCTCCTGCCCTGCCGACGCGACAATGAAATCCCCGTGCACAAAGGCCGTACCGCCGCCCGGCGCGGCGATGCGCAGCCAGTCGCCGGCCCGGCCGGTCGCCCGGACCGCCTGTCCGGCCGCCAGCGAACCGACAACCCGGTGGTTCGTGCCCGGCCCGGCGCGCAGGTTGACGCGTGTGCGCGCCTTCATCCGCCGATCCATCGGCGCGATGTCCGGACCGCGTTCCGGTTCGCCGCCTTCCTCAACGACCGTCGCGGTCACCGTGCAGGCGAAGCCGGTGAAGTCCCCGATGCGCGCGGACCCGGCACCCTGGCACTTGTAGGCCTCGCTGCGGAAGTGATCCGCACAGACTCCGGCCTGCTGCCGGAAGAGCGGCAGGCAGCCCGGATACTTCCGGTCCAGGGTGTTGCTCACGAAGCTCGTGTTCTGGCGGCACAGCGCGATCTTGTTTTTGATCGCCTGCCGGCAGGCCTCGCGGTTCTGCGACACGTCGGTGTAGTAGACGCCGCCGATATCGCCGAATTTGGGTTTCAGCTCCTTGGCCGAGGCCATCCCCGGAACCAGAACGGCCGCAACCAGCGCCGCGCAAACTCGAAGCATTCTCATCTCCCGCGTCAATCGATTAGCGGCTTCCCGCTGCGGCGACCGTACAGGCACCGGCGCGTGCGATGCAACGGCGCCGCGCATGACCTACTTTCAATGCTGCCCGCCCCCTCCCCGGCGGGTGTTGTCTTTCGGTTTAGCTCGATAGCAGCCCAGGCTTTTTTCCCACATTGAGCGCCCGGTGGATTTGGCGGGAAGGTGGGCGAGCGTGGGACATGCCGGTCTTGCGGCTTTGCGCTGCCGGGTTGG
>Ga0209544_1000959_pt1 | contig 34931 bp, 26 predicted proteins | sample MesohylPK_FD_187297 | JGI IMG/M metagenome (GOLD analysis project Ga0209544, IMG submission 187297) | Host-associated microbial community of the marine sponge Aplysina aerophoba from Gulf of Piran - sponge mesohyl, lysed by proteinase K... | ecosystem: Host-associated > Porifera > Sponge >... | reverse complement strand
GGCCGAGCGTGCGGCCCAGTTCAGGCAGCTTCCTTGGGCCGAAGATGAGGAGAGCAGCCGCCATGATGAACAGCATTTCCTGCATGCCAATTGGGCCGAACATGGGGCGGCATGATACGCCAACCACGTCCGTCTGCGGGCGCCGGCCAGTGCTCTTGACCCGGATTCCGCCTTCGGCGGATGCCGGCCAGAACCCGGGTGGCGCGACCCGCGCCACCCGCGAACCAGTCCGTGCGCCCGTCAGCGGGCGCACGGATGGCAGGTCCGCGCACCCAGTAGGACGGCCTCCGTGTGGCGGGTTCCCTACATGCGGATGGCATGACATCGCTGCGGCGGATGCCGGCCAGAAGGCCGGCGCACCCAGTAGGACGGGTCGGTGCTCTGCCTTCCGCGTCAGGCCCCTAGGCACCGCCGTCCAGCCCAGTCGGGTCAGGAGGGGTCGGCTCCCAGGTGCCTCTGAACGAGCGACCCTCGACGACGTTGCCCTAACCACTGTCCAACCGAAGCGAGTGAAGCGGAGTGAGCGCCACCCCCTCCCATCTCCTCTCCAGCGCTCACGTCACCTGGGAGCCGACCCCTCCTGACCCAAGACGGGCGGGTGCGTCCTCCGCCGCCACGCCACGCCACGCCACGCCGCGCCCCCGCCTCTGCGGCCGCGCCGTCGCCGGCGCCGCCGCGCCGCCGCGGCTGGTACAATCCGCCGATTCGCGCCGCTCGCCGTGTCGGGCGGCTGACTCACCGCCGCGGCTTGCCGCGGGAGATCATGGCGGGAGACTCGTGAAGAAACCCTGGCGCAACATCGCACTCGTCCTCTTCCTCGCGGCCGTACTGGTCGGCGGTGTCGCCGGCGGAAACCTGCTGGCGGTGGGCAGCGGCGAGTTCGCGCCCATTCGCGAGTACACCGACCTGGTCGAGGCGGCGCACGCGCACTACGCCGTTCCCGATGTCGCCTACCGCGACCTGATCTACGGGTCGATCGGCGGCATGCTGCGCAGCCTCGACCCGCACACCAGCTTCCTGCCGCCGGTCGCCTACGACTCCATGCGGGAGCGGCAGCAGAGTTCCTTCTACGGGCTCGGCATCTACGTCGGCACGCGCAACGGCCGTCTGACCGTCATCTCGCCGATCGAGGGCACGCCGGGTTACAAGAAGGGCATCCGCGCCGGCGACATCATCCATCTGATCGATGGTGAGCCGACGGAGGAGATGAGCCCGAACGAGGCGATCCGGAATCTCAAGGGCCCGAAGGGAACCGACGTCACCGTCACCCTGCTGCGTCCCGGTTTCGAGGAGCCCCTGGTGGTCACCGTGACGCGCGCCGAGATTCCGCAGGAAACCGTGCGGCACGCGCACATGATCAAGCCGGGCGTCGGCTACGTCTGGGTGACCGACTTCTCCCGCTCAACCGGCGGCGAACTGGCCCGCGCCATGGACGACCTCCGGGAGCAGGGCATGGAGCGCCTGGTTCTCGACCTCCGGGGCAACGGCGGCGGCCTGCTCGACCAGGCGATCGAGGTCTCCGACCAGTTCGTGCCCGGCGGCAGCGCGATCGTCGAGACGCGCGGCCGCATCCCGAGTTCCCATCAGACCTACAGCTCCACCGGCCGGCACGAGCCGCTCGGTCTGCCCCTCGTCGTGCTCGTCGACCGCGGCTCCGCCTCCGCCTCGGAGATCGTCTCGGGGGCGATCCAGGATCACGACGTCGGTCTCGTCGTCGGCGTGTCGACCTGGGGCAAGGGGCTCGTGCAGACCGTCTACGAGCTGTCCTACGGCGCTGGTCTCGCACTGACGACGGCCCGCTACTACACGCCGGCCGGAAGGTTGATCCAGCGGGACTACTCCTCGTACTGGGACTACTACACCGAGTACGACGTGAACGGCAGCAACGGGGACGGTGAAGAGGAGGCCCTGGTCCTGGAAGCGGACGGGAGCGACCCCCCCCTCGTCGACTTCAAGCCGCCCGCGGCGGAGGAGCGACCCGTCTTCCACACCGACCTCGGCCGCGAGGTCTTCGGCGGCGGCGGTGTGACCCCGGACTATGTCGTCGAGCTGGACCAGCCGCCCACGCTCATCTGGCGCCTGCAGGCGCGGAGCGTCTTCCACCGCTTCCCGTTCGAGGCCGGCAACGGCGAAGCGGTCGAATCGACCGACTGGCAGGTGTCCGACGAGTACCTGGCGCGATTCTGGGAGTGGGTCGTCGAAGAGGAGCTCGCCACCGCGGAAGAAGTCGAGGAAGCCCTGGAGGACCCGGAAGTGGACCGCTACGCCCGGGTCCGCCTCCGCTACGAGATCTTCAACACCGCGTTCGGCCTGACCGCTGGGTACAAGGCCGGAGCGGAACTGGACAACCAGCTCTCCCGGGCGCTGGAGCTACTGGACGAGGCGGCAGACCTCCTCGAGCAGCGCCTGGACCTCGACGAGGACGGTCGAAGCCGCATTCGCAGCACCGGCCTGGTCGCCGCCCAGTAAAGCACTGGGTGCCGGACTGGGTGCGCCGGCCTTCTGGCCGGCATCAGGTGCGCTTGCCGCGAAGCGGCGCGCACGAGTTGTCGGGCGACGAACCGCCCGCTCCAGCGGTGCCGGCCTTCGGCCGGCGCGTTTCTCTGGCCGCCTTCGGCGGCAGCCGGCCAGAAGGCCGGCGCACCCAGTCCGGCGCACCCAGTCCGGCGCACCCAGTGGGCGCTACCGCATCTTCTCTTCGACGAACTCGACGTGTCGCCGGACCCTCGGGTCGTACTTCTTGAGCTTCAGCTTCTCGCGGCTGAGCTTCTTGTTCTTCGTCGTCGTGTAGAAGTACCCGGTACCGGCGCTTGATACGAGCTTGATCTTTTCTCTCACGTGGTCACCTCTGATACCGCGTTTCGGATGCTGTGTTTCTGACGAAGGGCTGACGAAGGGGGGAAGGTGGAGCGGAATGGCGGGGCCGACGGGACTCGAACCCGCGACCTCCGGCGTGACAGGCCGGCATTCTAACCAGCTGAACTACGACCCCGTTGGTGTCCGTTTCCTTGCTTCGCGCGTACTGCAGAACCTCCGTGGTGGGAGGTGAGGGATTCGAACCCGCGACCCCCTGCGTGTAAAGCAGGTGCTCTTCCCCTGAGCTAACCTCCCCGGCGCCGGCCCTCCGGACGCCCGGCGGACATCGCAGGCCGCGCGATCTTAGGGCAGGCGCGGGCGCATCGTCAATGAGGAAACAGGGCTGCGTCGAGGCCCGCGTCCCCGGCGGGATCAGACGCCTCAAGGTCGGATACGCATGGCCCGGTCACTCCGTGGCAGAATCGCCTCCGCCGAATCACCCTACTCACAGGCACCTTCTGACAGGAGTTACGACGATCATGCACGAAGTTCCGGATCTGGCATACCCGTTCGACGCCCTCGAGCCCCACATCGACGCGCGGACGATGGAGATACACCACGACAAGCACCACGCCGCCTACGTGACGAACCTGAACGCGGCGCTGGACGGCCACCCCGACCTCGCGGCGAGGAGCGTCGAGAACCTGCTCCGCAACATCGACGAGGTGCCGGGCTCGATCCGCGGCGCGGTCCGCAACCACGGCGGCGGCCACGCGAACCACTCGCTCTTCTGGTCGACCATGGGTCCGGGCGGCGGCGGTGCGCCCAGCGGCGACCTGGCAACCGCGATCGACATCCGTTTCGGCGGCTTCGACCAGTTCCGGGAGCGCTTCAAGGGCGCCGCGATGGGCCAGTTCGGCAGCGGCTGGGGTTGGCTCGTCAGCGGCGACGACGGCCTCGCCGTGATCGCCCGGCCCAACCAGGATTCACCGCTGATGGAGGGGTTGACCCCCCTGCTCGGCGTCGACGTGTGGGAGCACGCCTACTACCTGAACTACCAGAACCGGCGTCCCGACTATCTCGACGCCTTCTGGAACGTCGTCGACTGGGACGCCGTCTCAGCCCGCTTCAGAGGCTAACGAGGCTTCGCCTCAGACCGACGAGCGTGCAGGTCGGAGCAGATGCAGGCCAGAAGGCCGGCGCACCCAGTGGGCGGAACTTGCCTCATCTGTAAAGGTCAGCCCTGTTCAAGGAGTCTAGAGACTGGGTGCGCCGGCCTTCTGGCCGGCAACCGCCGCGCAGCGGCGGCTCCGGTCTGGAAAGTTCCCACCCCCCAAACCCCCCATCGGGCCGTCGAGAGTGGTACTCTCGCCGGCCCTTTCCAGCTCCGCTGACGAGGCCCTTCCGGCCCCGATCGCCTAAGATCCCCGGACCGTTCCGCGGTTGCCTCCGCTCCTTCTCTTTTGGAGCGGAACATGAACCTAAAGACCGAGGAACAGCAGGTCGAGGAGTCGCAGGAGTTTCAAGCCATCTGGCACAGGTGTACGGCGAGTGAGGGCGACTGGGCGCCCCTGATCCAGCGAGTCGAACCGGCGCTGCGCTGCGCGCTCGCCGGCTTGGGGCGCACTTACGGCCTGCGCCTGACCCGCGACCTCGTGGACGAGGTCCTTCAGGAGACCTACGTCCGCCTGCTGCAGAACAACCGCCGTGTGCTGCGCGGATGCAAGGGGCGCACGGAATCGACGATCATGGCCTACCTGCGCAGCGTCGCGCGCAGCGCCCTCGTCGACTGGCTGCGCGCCCGGCGGGCGCTCAAGCGCGACCCCGCCTCCGAGCTGAGCCTCGACTTCCACGACCTGCTGGCGGACGAAGGCGACGGGCTGGAGCTGCCCAGGGCGGCGGCGAACCCCTTCAACGACATCTACGTTCGGGAGCTCCGGTACCGCTTCCGGCGGGAATGCTGGTGCGTCGTGGGTGAGCGGGCGACAGGCCTCCGGGACACCTGGATCACCGAACGGATGGTGGTCGACGGCTGGAGTTCGCACGAAGCCGCCGGCGTGGTCGAACTGGCGCCGGCGACCGTCGCGATGGTGCTCAGCCGCATGCGGCGCGAACTGCAGCGCAGGGGGCTCGAGGTTCCCGGGAGGCTCAACTCACGGGCCTGAAACCGGCCCTCCGCCGTCCGCCCGATTGGCGCATCGGACACGTTTCCGCGAGACGTGGCGCCCAACTTATGTCATAATGGGCAACTGTTCATTAGCCCCTTTGGTCGTTGGGTCCCGTGGCCCACCTCCATGCCGGACCTTCCCGGATCAGGGAAGGGCGGAGCCAGGCAAGTATCGAAACTTCTGGAGATCTGAGACCGTGGACAACAGCACAGAGCCTCGACCCGTACGTCTCGGTGGTTCGCTGAGCGGACTCGAACCCCGGCACCGTCGCTCCCGGAGAATGACCAAGGTCTTCAAGGCCCTGTCGGACTCGACACGGCAGGAGATACTGCGCCTGCTCGAAGACGAGCAGCGTTGCGTCGGCGACATCGTCGGTGAGTTCGAGCTCTCCCAGCCGACGATTTCCCGGCATCTTTCGGTGCTCAAGGAGGCCGACCTGGTGATCGACCAGCGGCGCGGCCAGAACGTGATCTACCGGTTGAACGACGAGGCACTCTCCGAGTCGATGCGCAGTTTCTTCGGCCAGTTTCGGAGCTGCCAGAACTCGCTGCGCAAACCGTCACTCTGAGCGGGCGTCGTTCACCGGTCGGGCGCGTTCGGGGGCTCCGTCGCGGTCCCGAAACCGGGGCGGATTCCGGTAGGGTGCGGCACGAATCGGGCGGTGTAGCTCAGCCGGTTAGAGCAAGCGGCTCATATCCGCTGTGTCGGGGGTTCGAGTCCCTCCACCGCCACCATCCCTTGCCTTCGCACACGATCGAGCGGGCGGTTGCCGGATTCTTCGCCCGGCGTCCCGAACTGGTCCGTGCGAACCGCGGTACAGCGCTCGTCGTGGCCTTCTCCGGGGGGGCGGATTCGTCCGCGCTGCTGGCCGCTCTCCGCGACTGCGGTTCCCGGTTCGGTTTCAGCCCCCGCGCCGTCCACGTCGACCATCGGCTGGACGAGGGGTCCGGCCGGCGAGCCCTTGCGGCGCGGCGAATTGCCCGGGAACTCGGGGTCGCCTTCGACCTCCTGGCGGCGCGACCGTTGCCGTCGGGCAGGAGCATCGAGGAGTGGGCGCGCGTCGAGCGCTACCGCCTCCTGACCGCCGCGGCGCGGTCCGTGGACGCCGCGGCGGTCGCCACCGCCCATCACCGGCTGGACCAGGCCGAGACCGTCCTGTTGCGCATGCTCTTAGGCAGCGGCGCGGCAGGTCTCGCCGCGATGCGCCCGGTGTCGAACCGTCTCGGGCTGCCGCTGCTCCGTCCCCTGCTCGATGTCGGGCGCGGGGACCTCCGCCGCTACGTGACCGACCTGGGGGTCCGCCCGGTCGACGACCCGACGAACCGCGCGCCGGAGCCGCGACGCAACTTCGTGCGTCACCGTCTGCTGCCGCTGCTGGCGGCCGGGACGCCGGACCTCGTCGCGCGGCTGAACCGCGTGGCTCAGGCCGCCCAGGGCGCCGAGCCGGCGATCAGCCGTCTGCTCGACGAGGCCCTCGAACCGCGGCCGGGCCGGCAGTGCTGTGAGATCGAGACGGCTGCGTTGACGCGCCTCCCGGCGACGCTGTGGCCGGCCGCGCTCGCCCGCCTCCACCGTCTCGCCGGCGCCCCCTATCCGCCGACGCGGGCCGCCCGGGGCGAACTCCGCCGGCAGCTCGAGCGGCGCGTCCAGACGGGCGCCTCGGTCGGCTGCGACTGCGGCGACGGCTGGCGCTGGGAGCAGCGCCGAAACCGGCTGCGGGTCCTGCGGCGCCCGTCGTTCGCCGTGGATCAAAGAATTGAATCGCTTGAAGAACCGCGGACACAGTGACAGGCTTGCCGCAGCGACTGGGTGCGCCGGTCTTCCGGCCGGCATGCGCAGTCCGGCTGCCTGCGGGCTGGAATCCCGTGGGCCGGATCGTGGTTGTCTCTCCGCGATGGGGGAGACCGGCAAGGACCGAACGTGGACCGGCAGACCGAAGATGGATGAGCGGGCCTGGAAGTAGATGAACGCGACACTCAAGAACCTCCTGCTCTGGGCGGCCATCTTCGTGATGGTGATCCTCCTCTACAACCTGTTCAGCCAGGGCGCCGCGAAGCGGGGGGAGATCAGCTTCAGCGAGTTCATCGAGGACGTCCAGAAGGGCCGGATCGAGGAGGTGACCGTCACCGGCGATCGGGTCGAGGGCACCTACAAGAACGCCCCGCGCGACAGCGTCGGCGACGGCAGCTTCAGTGCCCAGCTCATGGACTATCCCGGCCTGGCCGACCTGCTGCTCGAGCACGAAGTCCGGATCGCCGCGGAGGAGGAGCGGGAGAACACGCTCTCCATGGTGTTGATGACCTGGGGTCCGCTGCTCCTGATCATCGGTCTCTGGGTGTTCTTCATGCGCCAGATGCAGAGCGGCGGCAACCGGGCGCTCTCCTTCGGCAAGAGCAAGGCCAAGCTGCTGAACGCCAGCGGCAAGAAGGTCACGTTCAAGGACGTGGCCGGGATCGAGGAAGCGAAGGAGGAGCTTTCGGAGATCGTCGAGTTCCTCAAGGAGCCGCAGAAGTTCCAGAAGCTCGGCGGCCGGATTCCCAAGGGCGTGCTGTTGATGGGCCCGCCGGGCACCGGCAAGACGCTGCTGGCGCGGGCGATCGCGGGCGAGGCGAGCGTGCCCTTCTTCTCCATCTCGGGGTCCGACTTCGTCGAGATGTTCGTCGGCGTCGGCGCCAGCCGGGTGCGCGATCTCTTCGAGCAGGGCAAGAAGAACGCCCCCTGCATCATCTTCATCGACGAGATCGACGCGGTCGGCCGTCATCGCGGCGCCGGCCTCGGCGGCGGCCACGACGAGCGCGAGCAGACCCTGAACCAGTTGCTGGTCGAGATGGACGGCTTCGAGACGAACGAGGGCGTGATCCTGATCGCCGCGACGAACCGTCCCGACGTGCTCGACCCGGCGCTGCTGCGGCCGGGCCGTTTCGACCGCCGCGTCGTCGTCGACCGTCCGGACATCGCCGGGCGCCTCGGTATCCTCCAGGTCCACAGCCGCAACATTCCGCTCGATCCCGACGTCGATCTCCAGGTGCTGGCGCGCGGCACGCCCGGCTTCTCCGGCGCCGACCTCGCGAACCTGGTCAACGAGGCGGCCCTGATCGCGGCCCGGCGCAACCACAAGAAGGTCGACATGGCCTCCTTCGAGTTCGCCAAGGACAAGGTGATCATGGGCGCCGAGCGCAAGTCGATGATGCTCACCGAGGAGGAGAAGGAGGTGACCGCCTACCACGAGGCCGGTCACGCCCTGGTCGCCGCGTTCATGCCCGAGGCCGATCCGCTGCACAAGATCACGATCATCCCGCGGGGCCGCGCCCTGGGGTTGACGATGCAGTTGCCGACGGAGGACAAGCACACCTACCGCCGGAAGTACGTCGACACCCAGATCGCGATCCTGATGGGCGGGCGGGTCGCCGAGGAGCTTTCCCAGGACGACATCACGACCGGCGCCGGCAACGACATCGAACGCGCCACGGATATGGCGCGCCAGATGGTCTGCGAGTGGGGCATGTCCGACCTGGGACCGCTGAACTACGGCGAGAAGAGCGAGCCGGTGTTCCTCGGCCGCGACTTCTCGCAGCGCTCCGACTACTCCGACAGCACCGCGCAGTCGATCGACAGCCAGATTCACGCGATCGTGGAGCGCGGCCACGAGAAGGCCCGGGAGATCCTCTCCGAGCACCGAAGCCTGCTCGAGCAGTTGGCGCAGGAGTTGCTCGAGTACGAGTCGATCGACGGCGCCCGGGTGTACGAGATGATCCACGAGGTGACGGGCCTCGACGTGGCCCCGGTGCACAAGCCGACTCCCATCCCCGACCTCGAGCCGCCCGACGAGGGTGCGCCGGCCCCCGCCGCCAAAGACGCGCCGGTAGCCGATGTACCTGGGACGCCCGAGCCGGCGACGATCGCCGAGCGGCAGGAACCCGAGGGGGTGCCGCTCCCGTTGCCGAAGCCGGAGCGTTAGAGACTTGCGGGCGAAGAAGCCATTCTGATTCCCGGCCAACGCGGGTAACAAGCGACCCAGGGGCGTTTCGGAGCGATGGACTTGGCACAGCCGCTCGGCCTTCTGGGTTGGAGGGATCTGGTCGACCTGCTGGTCGTCGGCCTGGTCGTCTACAACGTGCTGCTGGTCATCCGGGGCACCGGGGGCATGCGGATCGTCGCGGGCATCCTGGTGCTGCTCGGCACTTCCTGGATCGCGGCGACCCTGAGGCTGCGCACCCTGGAGGCCTCGCTGAACTACCTGCTGCCCGTGCTGCCGGTGGTCATCGTCGTCCTGTTCCAGAACCAGATCCGAAGCGCTCTCGCCCGGGTCGGGCGCAACCCGCTGGTGCGCCTGATGAGCGATCAGACGCCGGAGTCCGGGATTCTCGAGATCGTGCTCGCCGCGCAGGCGCTGTCCCTGCGCCGGCTGGGCGCCCTGATCGTCATCGAGCGGGTCGACGGCCTGCGGGACTACGTGGAGAACGGCATCGTCCTCGACGCCTCGATCTCGTACGATCTGCTCCTGACGATCTTCGCCCGCGACACGCCCCTGCACGACGGCGCCGTGATCGTGCAGAAGGACCGGGTCGCCGCCGCGGCCTGCTTCCTGCCGCTGACGACCAGCGCGAGCGTTTCGATCGAGCATGGCACCCGGCACCGGGCGGCGATCGGCATGACCGAACTGACCGATGCGGTCGTCGTCGTCGTCTCGGAGGAAACGGGCAAGATCTCGATCGCGCGTGAGGGTCGCCTGACCGGCGATCTGACGATGCGGGAACTGCGCAACCAGCTCTTCGAGTTGCTGCTGACCCGGGAGGCTTCGTCGTGAGCGAGAGCGGCAACCGCTGGGCCTTTCGAACCCTCGCCGCCCTGATCGCGGTCGGGGTCTGGCTGCCGGCCTCGTTCTGTCCCCGCGTGCGGGAGATGACCGAGCCGCCGGTCGAGGAGAGCGTGCGGGCGCGGGTCACGACGGAGGATCATGACCAGATGGTCGTTTTGGGTTCGCCGATCATCGGCACGCCCGAGGATCCCAAGGAGGAACTCTCCGTTCTGATCCGCGGCAGCGAGGACGCGATCGAATCCCTGAACCGGGATCAGATCCGGGTCCAGGTGCCGCTCGGAGAGAACCTCTTCGGCGGTACGACGTACGGCGGCCCGCGGCAGGTCGCGATCATCCTGAGCACGGAGCACGTCGTGCTCCCCGAGGACGCCGAGGGCATAGCGGTCGTGTCGCTCACGCCCGAGCAGTTGACTCTGACGCTCGACGAGGAGATTTCGGCTCAGGTGCCGGTGCAGGTCGCGTGGGCAGGCGAACCGATCGGCGGCTTCAGCGTCGACCACGACAACGTTCGGATCGAGCCGCCCCAGGCCACGGTCCAGGGGTCGCGCTCCGAGATCAACAGGTTGGGGTACGCACTGGCCGGCCCGATCGACACGGACGGCCGCGGCGTCGATTTCGTCGTGGAACAGGCGCGCGTGCGCTTCGAGAGCGACGACGTCGTCGTCGAGTTCCCGACCTTCGTTCGCGTGGAGGTGCCGATGATCGAGGCGCCCCAGCCGCAAGGCGATCCACCTCGTCCCCTGGTTGAGCGGCCCGGCGACGAGCCCGACCTTTGAGCCTCTTCGGGACGGACGGCATGCGTGCCGCGTTCGGCACGCCGCCGCTGGATCGGTCGACGGTCCAGGCGGTCGGCTACTGGTTCGCCCGCCTCAGCATGTCTGCGGCCGACTCGGCTTCGGCGGCGCGGCCGCTGCTGGTCCTGGGCGGCGACACCCGGGACAGCCGGGAGGAGATCACGGGCTGGCTCGCCGCCGCGGTCCATTCCGCGGGCGCGGAAGTGCGCTCGGCCGGCGTCGTGCCCACGCCCGCGGTCGCCTTCCTCGTCACCGAACTCGGCGCGATGGGCGGCATCGTCATCTCCGCCAGCCACAATCCCTGGACGGACAACGGCGTCAAGCTGATCGGCCCCGACGGCTTCAAGGTCGATCCCTCCGTCGAGCAGGCGATCGAAGACCGCGTCGGTGCTCCGCCACTGGGTGCGCCGCCGTCCGACGCTCCGCCACTGGGTGCGCCCGTGTCCGGTACTCCGCCACTGGGTGCGCCGGCCTTCTGGCCGGCATCCGGCGGACCGACCGAAGAAGCGGAACTCGCCGACCGTTACCTGGAACACCTCCGGGCCTCACTGGGTGCGCCGGCCTTCTGGCCGGCATCCGGCGCCTCGTCTCCGACCGCCCTCCCCCTCGAAGGCCTCCGCGTCGCCATCGACGCCGCGAACGGCGCCGCCTCGCCCCACGCCGCCCGCCTCTTCCGATCCCTCGGGGCCGACTGCCGCGTCACCTGCGACCGTCCCGACGGCCGCAACATCAACCGCGATTGCGGCTCCACCTGCACCGACCGGATCGTCGCCTTCACCCGGGAGACCGGCAGCGACCTGGGCGCGGCCCTCGACGGCGACGCGGACCGGGCCATCCTCTGCGATCACCGGGGCCGCATCTGCGACGGCGACGTTCTGCTCTACGTCTGGGCATCGCACCTCGCGGCCCGGGACCTCCTCCCGGGACGGCGGATCGTCGCCACGACGATGTCGAACATGGGCCTCGAGCGCGCGCTGGAGCGGCGCGGCGTCGAGGTCCTGCGCTGCGGCATCGGCGACCGGGAAGTCGCCGGCACGATGCGCCGCGAGGGCGTCCGTCTCGGCGGCGAGCAATCGGGCCACCTGCTCGACCTGGACCTTGCGACGACCGGCGACGGTCTGCTCACCGCCGCCGCCATCGCCGGGATCGTCGCCGCGTCCGGCCGCTCACTGGCCGATCTGGCGTCCGGCTTCCGGCGCTTCCCGCAGGTCCTGCGGAACGTCACCGTGCGGGAGAAGCTGCCGCTCGAGTCGGTGCCCGGTCTGTCCGACGCCGTGGCCTCCGCGGAACGCGAACTCGGTTCCTCCGGCCGGGTCCTCCTGCGCTACAGCGGCACCGAGCCGCTCGCCCGCGTGATGATCGAGGGCCCCGACCAGCAGCAGATCGAAGCGCTGTCCGACCGCATCGCCCGCGTCATCGAAGCCGAACTGGGGGCCGGCTGAAGCAGGGCGGCTGCGCCGGACTGGTGCGCCGGCCTTCTGCCACTGGGTGCGCCGGCCTTCTGGCCGGCTTTCCGACCCTCACCCTTCCCCCATCGCCTCCAGCATCTCCTCAACCGCCGCCCGCATCCCGATCAACACCGCCCTCGACACGATCGAGTGCCCGATGTTCAACTCGCTCACCCCCGGCAGCGCCGCCACCAAACCGACGTTCGCCACGGTCAGCCCGTGCCCGGCGTACGCCTCCCGGCCGGCCGCCAGCCCACTCTCCGCGGCGGCCTCGATCTTCTCGAACTCCGCCGTCGCCCCGGCGCCCGAAGCCCGGGTGTAGGCGTCCGTGTTCAACTCGAAGCCGGTCACGTCGTCCTGGTCGTCCAGCGCCGCGATCTGGCCCAGGTCGGGATCGACGAAGACGGAGACCCGGATGCCGGCGGCGACGAGGCGCCTGGCCGCGGCCCGCACCTGGTCGCCGCGCCCGATCAGGTCAAGACCGCCTTCGGTCGTGACCTCGTCCGGCCGCTCGGGCACCAGGGTGACCTGCTCGGGGCCGACATGCTCGGCGAACGCGAGCATCGGTTCGTCGGACGCGATCTCGAGGTTGAGCCGGCCGCTGACGACCCGCCGCAGCTCGACGACGTCGTGATCCTGGATGTGGCGCCGGTCCTGCCGGAGATGGACCGTGATGCCGAACGCGCCCGCCTCCTCGGCGAGCCGCGCCGCCTCGACCGGGTCCGGATAGCCCACCAGGCGCGCCTGCCGCACGGTCGCGACGTGGTCGATGTTCACCGACAGGGCGGTCACGTCTCGCCGTCCTCGAGCAGCCCCTGCTCGCGATAGTCCTTCAGCTTCCGCTGCAGGGTGCGCACGCCGATGCCAAGCGCCCGGGCCGCCTGCGCTCGCTTGCCGCCGGTCCTGCCCAGGGTCTCGAGGATCGCCTGCCGCTCGATCTCGGCCATCGTTCGGGGCTCGCCGAAGGCGTTCTGGACCCGGCTCTCGAGGGTCGCGTCGCCGCCGCCACGGACATCGTCCGGCAGATCGCCGACCCCGATCCTGCCGCCGTCGTGGAAGACCGCGACCGTCTCGAGCACGTTGCGCAGCTCGCGCACGTTGCCCTGCCAGCGATGCTCCGACAGACGCTTGAGAGCCCTGCCGGAGAGCTGCATCTCCGGCTTGCCCTCCCGCGCCGCGAACTCGCGCAGGAAGTGGTTCGCCAGCAGCGGCAGGTCGTCCAGCCGTTCCCGCAGCGGCGGAATCGTCAGGGTGACCACCTTGAGCCGGTAGTAGAGATCCTCCCGGAAGGAGCCCTTCGCCACCGCCTCCTCGAGGTTGCGGTTGGTCGCCGCCAGCAACCGGAAGTCGACGTCGATCATGCGGCTGCCGCCGACCCGCATGACCTGCCGCTCCTCGAGCACGCGCAGCAGCTTGACCTGGAGCTCCGGGACGAGCTCGCTGATCTCGTCCAGGAACAGCGTGCCGCGGGCCGCGAGCTCCAGCTTGCCGATCTTGCGTCCGACGGCGCCGGTGAAGGACCCCTTCTCGTGGCCGAACAGCTCGCTCTCCAGGATCTCGTTCGGGATCGCGCCGCAGTTCAGGGCCAGGAAGCGCTCCTGCCGGCGGGGACTGGCCTGGTGCAGGGCCTTGGCGACGAGTTCCTTGCCGGTGCCGCTCTCGCCCAGGATGAGCACCGAAGCGCGGCTCGGCGCGACCTGGCGCATCTGCTGGAACAGGTGCTCCATCGCCGCCGACTGGCCCACGATCGCGTCGAACCCGAAACGCTCGTTGAGCATCTCGCGCAGGTTCGTCACCTCGTCGCGCAGTTGCCAGTTCTCGATCAGCTTGAGCACCCGGCTCCTGAGTTCGTAGAGGTCGACCGGCTTGGTCAAATAGTCGTCGGCGCCGACGCGCATCGCCTCGACCGCCGACTCGATCGTGCCGAAGCCGGTGACCAGGATCACCGCGAGGTCGAGTTCCTGGGCCCGCACCCGGTTCAGGAACGCGAGTCCGTCCATGCCCGGCATCCGCAGGTCGCAGACCGCCAGGCGCACCCGCGACTCCCGCTCGACGAACGCCAGCGCCGGCTCCGCGTCGTCGAACACCCGCACGCCGAGGCCGGCCCGTTCGAGCGCGATCGCCATCGATTGGCGCGACCCGGCCTCGTCATCGATCACGATGACCCATGGGGCTGCTGACATGCCGCGCATCCTAACGCCGCAACCACTGGGTGCGCCGGCCGTCGTCCTGCCTTCCGCCACTGGGTGCGCCGGCCGTCGTCGTACCTTCCGCCACTGGGTGCGCCGGCCTTCCGGCCGGCATCCGGGCGCCGCCGCGCAGCGGCGAGCGCAATTCACTCTGGCGACGTGGCCCACGGAGCGGCAGCCGGCCAGAAGGCCGGCGCACCCAGTGGCGGCCCCACCCACGGGTTGACTGTCTGGCACCCATTTGGATACGGTTCGGACCTATGAGCGAGATCCGTATTCGCACCGTCGGCGAGCCGTTCGATGACCGCCAGTCCCTGCCGCTCGGGGTGCAGGTGCTCACCCGAGCGGAAGCGATGGGGATTCTGGGTAAGGGAGCCATCGAACGGCTGGACGCGTCGGTCTGGGTGAACGTGCTGGCCCGGATACGGCGTGCCGGCGTGGGTCGGCACCTGCCCGAAATCGTTCCGCCGGCCGCCGGTGGACGCGAGGGGTTCGTCCGGCAGCTCAAGCAACTGAACGACGCGCTGGAGGCTTCGCCGGTTCCGGCATCAGAGGGGCCGCGGCTCGACAAGTTGCTGGGGCGTGAACTCCTTGCCAGGTTGCTCCGGGTCTCGGTGGTGAGCCAGCGACGCTACCTGGCCGGCGAAAGGTCGGTGCCTGATGCCGTTGCGGCGCGTTTGCACTTTCTGGCGCTGGTCGCGGGCGACCTTGCAGGGGCCTACAACGACATCGGCGTGCGGCGCTGGTTCGACCGGCCGCGTACGCTGCTGGGCGGCCGGAGCCCGGCGGAGCTGCTGGAACCCGAATGGCAGCCGGAGGATCCGGGCCCGCGGCGGGTCCGCGACCTGGCCAGGGCCCTGGTCTGGTCGCCTGCGACATGATCGCCTACCGCAACGCAGACCCCCGCTTTCCGTTTCTGTGGGAGGAGGGCGAGGGCGCACAGCCGGGCGCCCGGTGGCATGCGGACGGTGAAGGGCCGGTGCAGTATCTGAGCGATACGCCGGACGGCGCGTGGGCCGAATTCCTGCGGCACGAGGACATTCGCGACCCGGAAGACCTGGTCCATGTGCGCCGGTCGCTATGGGCGGTCGACGTTGGTTCGGAAGAGCTGGCGAGGCCCGAGTTGCCTGCGGGAACCCTGACCGGCGACGCCGGGTCGTACCCCGCCTGCAGGGAGGAGGCGCGTCGTCTACGGTCGGCGGGGTCCCCGGGCCTCAGGGCGCGATCTGCCGCGCTGACGCCGGGCACCGCCGGAGGATGGCGCGTCGAGGCCGGCCTGCGGCCGGGCCCTGAACGGGACGGCCAGACGATCGTCCTGTTCGGCGAAAGGCCGGATTTGACCGGGTGGCGGGCGGTGTTTGAAGGCCGACCGGACGAGACGCTTCTGGCTGCCGTCCACTACCTGAGCTACTAGTGCTTCCACCACTGGGTGCGCCGGCCGTCGTCGTGCCTTCCGTTTACTGGGTGCGCCGGCCTTCTGGCCGGCTGCCGCCGAAGGCGGCCAAAGACACGCGCCGGCCAACGGCCGGCACCGCTCAAGTGGACGGCCCGCGGCCCGTAGACTCGCGCACGCCGCTGCGCGGCGGCGCCCGGATGCCGGCCAGAAGGCCGGCGCACCCAGTATCAGTCCTCGTGCGCCACCAGCAGGGCCTCGAACCCGGCCTGGTTCAGCACCTCCACTCCCAGTTGCTCCGCCTTCCTGAGCTTCGAACCCGCCTTCTCGCCGGCGACGAGATAGTCCGTCCGGCCGCTCACCGAACCGGTGACCTTGCCGCCGAGCGCCTTGATACGGACGCCGGCTTCGCTACGTGTCGTCCCGGCCAGCGAGCCGGTAAGGACGAAGACCTTGCCCTCGAGCGGCCGGTCGCCATCATCCTCCCCGGTCGACTCCTCCTCGAACTGAAGGCCCTGCTCGCGCAGACGGTCCAGGAGCCGCCGGTTCCGTTCCGAGTCGAAGAACGCCCGGACCGACTCGGCGATCCGGTCGCCGATCTCGTCGACCTCCTCGAGTTCCTCGACGGTCGCGGCGAGGAGACCGTCGACGCTGCCGAAGCGACGCGCGAGCAGCGAGGCCGTACTGTCGCCGACGAAGCGGATGCCCAGGGCGTAGATCAGCCGGCTGAGGGAACGCTGCTTCGATTCCTCCAGACTGGCAACCGTCCGGGCCGCCGCCTTCTCGCCCAGCCGGGCGTCGTTCGTCTTCTTCAGATCCGCGAGCTTCTCCACCGTCAGGCCGTAGAGGTCGGCCGGATCGGCAACCAGGTCGCCCTCGACCAGCGCGCCGACCAGCCGGTCGCCCAGCCCCAGGATGTCCATCGCGTTGCGGGACGCGAAGTGGCGGATCCTCTCGCGGACGACGGCGGGGCAGGCGGCGTTGACGCAGCGAAGCAGCGCCTCCTCCTCCGGCTGGTACAGCTTCTCGCCGCACACCGGGCAATGCCCGGGCGGCTCGAACGGCTTCGACTCCGGACCCCGCCGATCCTCGATCACTTCGACCACCTTGGGGATGATGTCGCCGCCCTTCTCGATCACGACCGCGTCGCCGACCCGCACGTCCTTGCGGGCCAGGTCCTCGTAGTTGTGGAGGGTGGCGCGCTTGACCGTCGTGCCGGCGACCAGCACCGGCTCGAGTTCGGCGACCGGGGTCACGGCGCCGGTGCGGCCGACCTGGGCGTTGATCTCCCGCACGACCGTCTCGGCCTGCTCGGCCTCGAACTTGAACGCCACTGCCCAGCGCGGCGCCTTGGCGGTGGCGCCGAGCCGGTCGCGGAGCTCCGGGTCGTCGACCTTGACGACGACGCCGTCGATCTCGAAGTCCAGCTCGCCGCGCTTCTTCTGCCACTCGTCGCAGTAGGCGACGACCTCGGCGAGGCTCGCGCAGCGCCGCCACGAATCGGCGACCGGCAGGCCAAGCTCGGCCAGGGCGGCGAGACTCTCGCCGTGCGATGAGCGTTCGCCACCGTCGTCGCCGGCGCTGCCGGCTGTCTGCACCCACTCGTAGCAGGCCAGGTCCAGCCGCCTCCGCGCGACATCCCGGCTGTCGAGCAGGCGCACCGTGCCGGCGGTCGTGTTGCGGGGATTCGCGTAGAGCTCCTGGCCGGCCGCGGCGCGCTCCTCGTTGAGAGCGGCGAACGCGCTACGGCGCATGTAGGTCTCGGCCCGCACCAGCAGCCGGGCGGGCGCTCCCGCCGGCAGCCGCAACGGCAGCGAGCGGATCGTGCGCGCGTTGACCGTCACGAGGTCGCCGACCCGGCCGTTGCCGCGGGTCGCGGCCTGGGTCAGCACGCCGTCCTCGTAGAGCAGCGACAGCGAAACGCCGTCGACCTTGAGTTCGCAGACGAACTCGATGTCCGTCGCGGGCCGGCTGCCGGCATCTGGCTCGCTGCCGGTATCGGGCTCGATCGCGCGATCGGGCAGCAGCCGGGTCAGTCGCCCGAACCACTCCTCGAGTTCCTCATGGTCGTACGTGTTGTCGAGCGACAGCATCGGCGGCGTGTGCTCGACCTGCTCGAAGCCCTCCGTGGGCTCGCCCCCGACCCGCTGGGTCGGACTGTCGGCCGTCCGGAGCTCCGGGTGCTCCTCCTCGATCGCCGCAAGCTCCGCCATCAACCGGTCGAACTCCCGATCGCTGATCTCGGGCTTCGCGTCCCGGTAGTAGAGCCGCTCGTGGCGCTGCAGTTCCTCGCGCAGGTTCGCGGCCCGTGCTTCCGGCGATTCCGTCATCGACGACATTCTGCCGGATGCCGCACCGAGCACCCCGCCCACAGGCTGCGCCGCATACTGGGTGCGCCGGCCTTCTGGCCGGCTGCCGCCGCAGGCGGCCAGAAAACGCGCCGGCCGCAGGCCGGCACCGCCTCTCCGGCACCTCCACCCCCGCCGCAGTATGCTGCCAACCCATGGAGTTGGTCGGCTTCTTCCTCCCCTACGTCCGCCGATACATCCACTGGGGACTGCTGGCCCTGGCGGGGATCGTCGTCTTCGGCGTTGCCACCCTGGCCTTCGTCGGGCTGATCAACCCGATGTTTGAGGAGGTCCTGCTCGCCACGGAGGACGAAATCCAGGAGGTCCGGATCGGCGGTCTGGGCGGCGACGGCGACGAAGAGGACGGCGGGGCGGTGGCGCGCCTGTTTCAGCCCGTGGAGAGCTTCACCGCGGGCCTGAGAGCGGCAGCGGCCGGCCTCTACGACGCTTCGAAGCGGTGGGCGGGTGTCGAGGGCCGCAGCGAGGTGTTCTTCGCCCCGGCTCTGATGGTGCTCGTCCTGCTGCTGCGCAGCCTGATGGCCTTCCTCTCGGGCTACTCGTTCCAGCGCGCCGGGCTCGGCATCACGACGGATATCCGCAACGACCTCTACCGCCACATCATCCACCAGTCGAGCCGGTTCCATCAGCGCTACACCTCGGGCGAGCTCTACAGCCGGGTGGTCAGCGATGTCGCCAAGCTCCAGAACGCGGTTGCGGCGCGGCTCTTCGACATCTTCATGTCGATCGTGATGATCCTGTTCTTCGGCGCGACGTTGCTCACGATTCACTTCACCCTGGCGGTCGTGTCGCTGTTCGCCGTGCCGCTGTTCGGCTACCTGCTGCTCCGCTTCGGCAAAGGGATGCGGAAGGTCACCCACCGCAGCCAGGAGCGGATGGCCGACCTCTCCGGCCTCCTGACGGAGGGCATCCGCGGCAACCGGGTGGTCAAGGCGTTCGGCATGGAGGAGTTCGAGTGCGGCCGGTTCGAGCGGGCCACTCGCGGCCACCTGCTCGCCAACCTGCGGGCGCAGTTCCTGTCGACCCTCTCGAGTCCCGTGATCGAGTCGACCGCGGCCTTCGGCGGCGCCGTCCTGATCGTCTCCGCCGGCCTGATGATCCGGGACGGACGCCTGACGTTCCAGGGATTCATGCAGTTCCTCGTCGTGCTCCTGATGATGTACGACCCGATCCGGAAGCTGAACAAGGTCAACCTGGTGCTGCAGGAGGCGGTGGCGTGCAGCCACCGGATTCACGGACTGATGCAGGTCGAGAGCGAGATCGTCGACCAGCCCGTCGCGCCGCCGGTCTCGGGACTCGAACGGGGAGTCCGCTTCGACAGCGTCTCCTTCGACTACGAAGAGACGGGGCACGGCAAGTCCGTCCTCACCGGCATCGACCTCGACCTGCGTCGCGGCGAGGTGGTCGCGCTCGTCGGCCCCTCCGGCGCCGGCAAATCGACCCTGGTCAACCTGCTGCCCCGCTTCTTCGATCCCGTCTCCGGTGGGGTGCTGATCGACGACACGGACATCCGCGACCTGCCGCTTGAGAACCTGCGCTCCCTGATCGGCATCGTGACCCAGGAAACCGTGCTGTTCAACGACTCGGTGCGCAACAACATCGCCTACGGCCGCGACGATCTGCCCCTGGAGCAGGTGCGGATGGCGGCCGCCGCCGCCTACGCGGACGACTTCATCATGGCGATGCCCGAGGGCTACGACACGGTGATCGGCGAAGGTGGACAGAACCTCTCCGGCGGCCAGCGTCAGAGACTCGCGATCGCCCGGGCGCTGCTGAAGAACGCCCCGATCCTGATCCTCGACGAGGCGACCTCCCACCTCGACACGGAGTCGGAGGTCGTCGTGCAGCGGGCGATCTACAACCTGATGGAGGGGCGCACCGCGCTCGTCATCGCCCACCGGCTGTCGACTGTCGTGCGCGCCGACCGCATCGTCGTCCTGGACCGCGGCGCCGTCGTCGAGGAAGGCACACACGAACAACTGCTCGAGTTGGGCGGCGCCTACAAGCGCCTCTACGACCTGCAGTTCCATGGCTGATCCAGACGCCGCACCACTGGGTGCGCCGGCAACCACTGGGTGCGCCGGCCTTCCGGCCGGCTCCGGAAAGAAACGCGCCGCGAAGCGGCGACCACCGCGGTGCCAGTAACTAACCCCGAGCACCACCCCGAGACCCTGCTGGAGGCCCTGCGACGCGCGGCTTCGGTGTGGCCGCAGCGCGGCATCACGCTGATCGACAGCCGCGGCCGGGTGGAGGGGCGCCGGACCTGGCCCTTCCTGCTGGACGAAATCGAGGCCGCCGCGGGCCGCCTGGTCACCCTCGGCGTCCGCCCCGGCGACCGCGTCCTGGTGTGCCTGCCCACCTCGTGGCCCTGGTTCGAGGTCTGGTTCGGCGCGGTGCGCCTCGGCGCGCTGCCGGCGGCGGTCGCGCCGCCGCGGGCGCTCGGCTCGCCCCGCAACCAGATCGAGAAGGCGCTGGCGGTGAACGAGCTGCTCGATGCCCGCTACATGGTGTGTACGGATGCCGTCAGCGACCAGGTCCAGGAGATCGCTTCCGCCGGGCCCGCGGGAGGCCCGCGCCCGAACCTCCTGTCCCCGTCCGCCCTGGCCGCGACGAGCCCGTCGCCCGTGCCGGCCACGCGGCCGCCGCGCGGCGACGATCCGGCCTTCCTGCAGATGACCAGCGGTTCCACCGGTCACCAGAGGGCGGTGGTCGTGGGTCACGCGGCGGCGACCTGGAGCGCCCGCGCCAGCATGGAAGCGGTGGCGATTCCGCGTGGCGGACAGCTCATGGACGCCCTCGTCGGGTGGCTGCCGCTCTACCACGACATGGGGCTGGGCGGCTGCCTGCTCGGTTCCCTGCTCACCGGAGCGGACCTGATCATGCTCAACCCGCGCGCCTTCCTGGCCCGGCCCTGGGTGTGGCTGGAGCAGTTCAGGCGCACGAAGACGGCGATGTCGGCGGCCCCGAACTTCTCCTTCCGCCAGTGCGTCGAACGGGTCGGCGCCGACCGCCTCGAGACGCTCGACCTGAGCGGCTGGCGCGACGTCTGCAGCGGTTCCGAGTTGGTCCGGCAGGAGACGATGTCGGAGTTCAGCCGCCGTTTCGAGCGCGCGGGCCTCGATCCGGGCGCGCTGCGCGCCGCCTACGGCATGGCCGAGAACACCCTGCTCATCTCGATCAGCCAGACCGTCGATGGCCTGCACACCGCGGCGCCGTCCGGCGGCGGCCCCGAGGTCACGTCGAACGGTCCGCCGATGGACCGCACCGAGATCGAGATCGCGGCACCCGACGGCCGCGCCCTGCCGGCGGGGGACGTCGGCGAGATCCGGCTGCGGTCGCCCTCGATCATGCTGGGCTACTGGAACGACCCCGGAGCGACCGCCGAGGTGCTGCGCGACGGCTGGCTCTACACCGGCGACCTGGGCTTTCTGAGCCCTGCCGGCGAGGTCCACATCACCGGCCGCACGAAGGAGCTGCTCATCCTGGGCGGCTCGAACGTGATGCCGCACGAGATCGAGTGGGTCGCCGAGTCGGTCCTCGGCGCCGGCGGCAGGGAGCGCGCCGCCGCCTTCTCCGTCGATGCGCCTCACGGCGAGCGGGCGGTCCTCGTGATGGAGACCGGCGGCGGCGGGGACGGCGCCGGGCTGCTGCGCAGCGAAGTCGGCCGCAGCGTCGGCCGCGCCCTGGGCATCCAGCTTGCCGATCTGCTCCTCGTGCGACGCGGTAGGATTCCGCGCACCAGCAGCGGCAAGGTCCGGCGACGGTCGCTCCGCGAGCAGTACCTTCGAGGCGACCTCGCGGCCGACTTCTGACCTGGGCCCCGCTGGACCCGGCAGCCGCCGGATGGGCACAGGAACCGAAGAGCAGTGGACTTACGTGCAGCAGCGAGCAAGGTACTCGCCCGCGCCAGCGGGCGCGGCGAAGGCGACCTGCGCCCCGAACTCGACCTCGTGGCCGACCTCGGCATCGACTCGCCCAAGCAGCTCGAACTGCTGATCGAACTCGAAGAGGCCCTGAACGTCGAGATCAGCGACGAAGACGCCGCCGCGTTGGAGACCGTCGGCGATGTCCTCGACTACGCCGCCGGTGTCGGTTGAAAGTCCGCGGCGCCGCCGTTCCGGCCGCCGCCGTGGCGGTCCGCCTCCTCTCCGGGACTCTCACGGCCTCGTACCGCCTGCACCGCCTCGAGGGCGCCGCGCACCTCGACCGCGTCCTCGAGCCGCCCGCGATGCTGGCTTGCTGGCACGAGCAGGCGGCCCTGTCGCTTCTGCTCGTGCGCCGGCGCCTGCTGCCGGCCCGCGGCCCGCTGTCCATCCTCGCCAGCCACTCCGCCGACGGTGAACTCGCGGCGCGGGTGGCCAGGGCCTGGGGCATCCGGGTCACCCGCGGCTCGACCTCCCGGGGTGGCCGGGAGGCGGCGCTCAACCTCTATCGCGAGCTGGTCAAGCACCGGTCGACCCTGTTGCTCATGCCCGACGGTCCGCGCGGACCGGCGCGCAAGCCGAAGGCCGGGAGCATCGTCCTGGCGGCCATGTCCGGCGCGCCGATCGTCCCCGCCGGCCTCGCCGCGGACCGTGGCCTGCGTTTGAGGAGCTGGGACAGGATGATCGTCGGCGCCCCGTTCACCCGGGTGGCGGTCGCGGTCGGGGAACCGATCGTGCTCGATCGGTCGTCGACCGACGCCGAGCGGGAAGAGGCCCGGCTCGAACTCGGCGCCCGGCTCGACGACCTGACCGCACGGGCCCGCCGTCTGCTCTCCTAGAGGCGGATCCGGAGGCCGGCCAGAAGGCCGGCGCACCCAGTAGGGCCCGGACGCCACGCCACTGGGTGTGCCCCCACTGGGTGCGCCGGCCTTCTGGCCGGCATTCGGCGTGAAGCGCCGGCCTCCGGATCCCCACCGCACCCAAGGCGGAATCCGCCACCGCCGCCGTGCGTTGAACACAGGTGTTCTTCCCGCCGAGACCGCCGTGAAACGGGCAAAGCTGCTAGAATCCGACCGCTTTCGCCCTGCCTTCCGTGCTGGGCGGGGTCTTGCACTATGTACAGGCATCGTCTAATCGCCATGTCTCTCCGCTCCGCGCTCACTGGGTGCGCCGGCCTTCTGGCCGGCATTCCGGCGCGGCCGCGAAGCGGCGTGCCAGCCCTCGCCGCGCTGCTCATCGCGGCCGTTCTGATCCCCGCGCCCGCGGAGGCGATCGTCTACGTCACGCCGACCGACGAGTCCCTCGTGGACCGGTCGCCGGTGATCGTCTTCGGCGAGATCCTGGCGGCGGAGCCGGCGCCGATCGAGGGACTGCTCTCGACCGACTTCCTGTTCCAGGTCGAGGACGTGCTGAAGGGCTTCGTCCCGGGCAGCATCATCGTCGTTCGCCAGCCGGGCGGCCGCGGGCCGGACGGGCGGGTCGGTTCGATCATGGGCCTGCCGACTCTGGCCGAGGGCGACCGCGTGCTTCTCTTCCTCGATCCGGCGAACGCCGTCTACCGGACGGTCGAGTTGTCGCTGGGCATGTTCTTCGAGGTGCCGTTGCCTGGCGGCACGGTGCTGTTGCGCGAGGCGTCGCTGGTCGAAGACATGTCCCTGCTCGGCAGCTCGGCAGCGCAGCGGCAGCCAAACCAGCCACGCGAGGCGGAGCGCTTCCGGCGCTGGATCGCCGACCGCGCCAGCGGCCTCGAGCGGGCGGCCGACTACTTGGCGCCTGAACTGGGCGAGAACCCGGCGTCGATAGCCGAGGCGTTCCGGCTCACCGTGTCGCCGGGCGGGTGCGCCCGCGCCGGCTTCCCCCTCCGCTGGCGGGAGTTCGACCGCAACCGCGGCGTCGGTCTGGTGGTCCAGGCCGGAGGTCAGCCCGGTGTGCCCGGCGGCGGGATGGCCCAGGTGCTTGCCGCCATGCGGGCCTGGAACAACGATCCGCGAAGCCGTACACGTCTGATCAGCCTTGGCAGGTCGAACGAGGAGTTCTCGCTCGGTGTCGACGAGCAGAACTCGATCACCTTCGAGGATCCGCACGACCAGATTCCAGGCTCCTACAATCCGCAGCTCGGCGGCGTTCTGGCGATCAACTGGGTGTTCTTCTACTGCGGCCAGACGGACGAGGCGCACCGGATTCCGGGGGGCGGGTCGGGACAGGCGCTGGCGATCGTCGAGTCGAACATCACGACGCAGGACGGGTTCGAGGACTGGTTGGCCACCAAGGCGATCCCCCGGCGCGACTTCGAGGAGATCATCGGTCACGAACTCGGGCACGCGCTGGGGATTGGCCATGCCTGCAGTCCCCTGGAAGGCGGCCCTGCCTGCGATGAGTTGACGAACGAGGCCCTGATGCGCGCGACCGCCCACGGCGACGGCCGCGGCGCGAGGCTCAACGCGGACGACCGGAACGCCGTGCGCGCCCTCTACCCCGAGATCGGTCCGGTGGGTCCGGTCGTGCCCGCGGCGGCGACCGACTTCACGGTCACCGCGATCAGCCAGACCGAACTCGAACTGCGCTGGCAGGACCGCTCCGACAACGAGACCGCCTTCGACATCTACGAACGGATGGTCGACAGCGACTTCGAGCTCCTCGAAACCCTGGACCGGAACAGCACCTCGCTGGTGATCGAGAACATCCCGCCCGCGACCTACCGCGCCTACCAGGTCGTCGCGCGGAACAACCGCGGCAGCTCCGATCCGACGCCCGAGGCGGGCGCCACGACCCTCGCTGAGGTCACCGCTTGCCTGGAGGACGACGCCACGCTGTGCCTGAACGACGGCCGCTTCCGGGTCGAGGTGCGGTGGGAAACCTCCCAGGACGGTGGCCTGGCCGACGCGGGGGCGCTGACCGACCTCACCAACGACACCGGCGACTTCTGGTTCTTCTCGCCCGACAACATCGAACTCGTTGTCAAGGTCCTCGACGGGTGCTCCTTCAACGAGCGCTACTGGGTCTACGCCGGCGGCCTGACCGACGTGAAGGTCATCATGACCGTGATCGACTCCGACACGGGAGTCGCCGCGACGTACTACAACCCGCCGGGCACTCCCTTCCGGCCGGTTCAGGACACTAGGTCGTTCGACGTCTGCCCACAGGGCGGGAACCTGTACGGCCAGAGCCGCTACCTGCTGACGGATGGCGAGATGGAGTCGGCGCGCGGAGGGTCGAACCGGACCTCCCGGTTCGCCGCGGCGCGCGCCGCGGCGTCGCGTGCCGGTCGGGTCGCGTTGCCGCGGGGGAACGGCGCCTGCGAAGCGGACGACCGCACGCTCTGTCTCGAGGACGGCCGCTTCGCCGTGCGCGCCCGCTGGGAAACGGCGGACGGCGCCGGCGACGCGACGGCCTGGCCGCTCACCGCGGATACCGGCCTCTACTGGTTCTTCGGCCCGAACAACGTGGAGATGGTGATCAAGGTCCTCGACGGATGCGGGATCAACGGCCACCGCTGGGTGTTCGCCGGCGGCCTGACCGACGTGGCGGTGACGATGACCGTCACGGACACCGAAACCGGCGAGGAGAGGCGCTACGGGAATCCCGCCGGCACGCCGTTCCAGCCGATCCAGCACATCGAGGCGTTCTCCTGTTCGACCCCGTAGGCGGCCCCGGGCTCCGAACCGATTTGCCTTTTTCGATACATTGGGCGTAATCTACTGACAGGCCTGCACTTCTGACCAGACGCCGGTGCCCCACCGGGAAGGGAAGACCATGAGATCGACCAACCGCCGCATCGCTCGAAACCTGATCTGCCTGACGGCCCTCTTCGTGTGCGCCTCGGTACCGCTCGCGGCCCAGCAGGGAATCGATCTGCTGGACGCGGAGCAGGTTCTGCGGGGCGGGGCTTCGGACGGAACGGTAACCGTCCGCGCAGTGCTGGACGAGGCCCCGACGGGTGTGAGTCAGGCAAGCCACAGGGAGCCTCTTCAGTACGACGACGGAGAGTTCGAGAACTTTGCAAACTCCTCGTTGGAACCGTATAACCAGCCGCTGCTTAACCCCCAAGGCAGGGTCGAGTGGGCGCAGCGTTTCATGGTGAAGGCCGATGGCACGGTGGTGAGTGCCAGGGTGTGCTTCCTCCGGCCCGCAGGGGACACGAGCAGAGCCGTGGACTTCAGTCTGCGCTTCTACGCGGACGACTACGACACCGTCAAGAAGGCGAACTTCCCGGGTCGTCGCACTGGGCTGCGCTACGCCATCGAGGCGGATATCAGGCGCGCGGGGGACCCCCGCTGCATTCTCCTGAGAGGGGACCTGGTCGGCAAGTCGCTCAGAAGGGGCCACCACTGGGTCGGCATCGAGTGGAACCCGGCCACGAGGAAGCGTCTCGGCGGGGATCACTACACGGCCGACGACGAAGCGGAAACCGACCGGAACGGCGCCGCCGTGCACAAGACGGAAATCAGGCGCCGGGAGCTGCCGGTCAGCGAAGGCGCCCTCAACGATGGATGGATGGACCCACCACGCACCAACAGAGCTCTGACCACCAGCGGCCTGAAGGCGATCGGCGTCAGCTTGATACTCGAAACGACGCACGCGGCCGATCCGGATCCTGATCCGGACCCCGGTCCTGACCCCGGTCCTGACCCCGATCCCGATCCCGGTCCTGACCCCGATCCCGACCCCGATCCGGGCAGGATCACGCCGCCGCCCACCGGTTCAGGCTATTCCGACTGCCGGCCTACCGTGGCGCCGCTCACATTCGAAGGCAACGTCAAGGTCAGCCTCTGCTACGAGACGCCGACGGAGAAGGACGACGCCCGCGCCGTTTACCAGTCGAAGAACTCCGGCCTGCTCTACTTCTTCGACCGCGACAACGCGGAGGTCTTCGTCAAGGTCCTCGACGGCTGCAGCCGCGACCACAACGGCCACCGTTGGGTCTATGTGGCGGCGTTGACGGACGTGTCGTTCAACCTGTACATCAACGACGGCCAGAACCCGATGGCGACGAAGGCCTACCACAACCGGTCGGGTGAGAACCACGAGCTGGTGCAGGACCTCATGGCCTTCCCCTGCGCCCGGTAGGCACGCGCTGAGCGGCCCGGCGCCGGCCCGCTGGGCGCGCCGGGCCAGCCTTCCGCCACTGGGTGCGCCGGCCTGCCATCCGATGCGCCCGATGACGGGCGCACGGACTGGTTCACGGGTGGCGCGGGTCGCGCCACCCGGGTTCCGGCCGGCATCCGACGCGCAGCCGCGAAGCGGCGTGCACGAGTTCGCCGGAACAATGCAAGCGAGCCCTTCCTCCGTCCCCTGGCACGCCGCGTGCAAAGCTAAGACCCTCGATCGCAAGGCGCTCTTGCCGGCCCGGCAGAGGCCTTTCACCGACTTTCGCGGAGGAACCGTCGTGTTGCGTCGAATGATCAGTGGTTCGCGTTTCGTTCTTCTTGCCCTTCTGCTCGCCCCGGCGTCGGCGCCGCTCGCTGCCCAGACGGGCCGGGATCTCCTGGTTCCCGTCGGCACGGACCCGCAAGCGCAGATCCGCGCCGTTCGTTCAGGCTCCATCCGGGCGGCCGGCGGTGCTCCCGCGTCCGTTCGTGTCCGCGATGTGCGCTCGGCAAGCCGCGATGTAGTCGGCGTCTCCCAGCCGGCCACCGAGCTCTACCAGTACGACGACGGCACATTCGAGTATTTGGTCTTTCTGGTTGATGACGCGGACGAACTGGCCTTCGAGTACGAGTTCGCTCAACGCTTCACCTTGCCGCAAGCGGGGACGGTCGAGTACGCGGTTGTATGCATGGAGCGAAGGCCGGAGGACACGAGCAGCGATGCCCGTTTCATGTTGAACTTCTACTCCGGCGTCGGTAACACGCCGCGAACTCGGTTTGGTGCGTTCGTCGTAGCAGCCCGACTTCCCGAGCCCAGTGCCGTCTGCTTCGAAGTCGGGGGTAGGGTGCGGGGCCTGTCGCTGGATGCTGGTCCGGTCTGGGTTGCGGTTTCCTGGTTGCGCGGAACGCCGTCTGAGAATACGAAGTTCTTGCTGTTGGACGAGGACTCATCGGCCGGGGCGCGTGCCTTCAGGGGTCGAATCGAGGAGGGCGACGACTGGGATCTGTGGCAAGTCGAAACGCGACCAGGGGCCTACGGCATCCGGCTCGCCGTCAACCACCCGGATCCGGAGCCCGACCCGGATCCCGAGCCCGACCCCGACCCCGACCCCGGTCCGGCTCCTGAGCCGCCTTCCGAAGAGGGCTTCACGGACTGCGTGCCGCAGACCACGCCGCTGGTGTTCGGCGACTACCGCGTCCAGCTCTGCTACGAAACGCCGAGCGGCGAGATCGGCGAGGGCAAGAGCGGCATCTGGGCCTCGGGCGAGTCCGGCCTGCTCTGGTTCTTCAACTCCGGCAATGCGGAGGTCCTGGTCAAGGTGCTGAACGGCTGCAACTACAACGGCCACCGATGGGTGTTCGTCGCGCCGGTAACCGACGTCGCCTTCAACCTCTACGTGACGGACGGGGTAAGTGAACCCTGGGCCCATCGCAACCGCCAGGGACAGGTGGCGACCCCCGCAAGGGACACCTTCGCCTTCGAATGCCTCGAGTAGCCGCCTTCCTCCTCGCCATCGCCGCGGCGCCCGCGGCGGCGCTCGTCTACGTCCTGCCGACGGACACCTCGATGGTCGAGCGCTCGCCGGTCATCGTGTTCGGCGAGGTCCGGTCGGTTGCGCCGGCACTGGCCGGCGGCCTGCCGTTCAGCGACTACGAGGTCGAGGTCGAGGAGGTGCTGAAGGGTTTCGTCCCTGGCGGCACCGTCCTCGTTCGCCAGCCGGGCGGTGTCGGTCCGGACGGCGTGGCGATGAGGATCCTCGGCCTGCCGATGCTGGCCGAGGCCGACCGGGTCCTTCTCTTCCTCGATCCGGAGAACGGCCGGTACCGCCCGGTCGAGTTCGCTCTCGGCCTGTTCTTCGAGGTGCGGGTGGGGGACCGTGTGCTGCTGGCGCGGGAGCCCTCGCTGCACGGCGAGGTGCCGGAACCGAACGACCCGGTGGCCGGCGAGCGGGCCAGGAGCCGGCGGCCGCGCGACGCGGACCGCTTCCGCCGCTGGATCGCCGACCGCGCCGCGGGCGTCGACCGGCCCGCCGACTACTTCGAAGCCGGCTGGCCGGACGGGCCTCTGGGTGTCGCCGAGCCGTTCCGGGTCACCAGGAGCCCCGGGGAGTGTTTCCACGACGGCCTGCCGCTCCGCTGGCGGGAGTTCGACCGCGGCCAGAGTGTCGGCGTGACCGTCCAGGCGGGCGGCCAGCCGGGAGTTCCCGGCGGCGGCCTGTTCCAGGTGCGCGCCGGCATCCGCGCCTGGAACGACGTCCGCGGCAGCCGGGTGAACCTCGTGCTCGACGGCACCTCGAACCGGGAGTTCACGATCGACGACGTGGACGGCGTGAACTCGATCTCCTACGAGGATCCGTTCGACGAGATCGAGGGCTCATACCGACATGGCGAGGGCGGCACGCTTGCGATCAACGTCGCTCGCTTCTACTGCGGCGCCTCCGTCACGCCGCACTCGATCCCGGGCAACGACACGGTCGAAGCGCTCGGGCTCCTCGAAGCGAACATCACGACGCAGGACGGATACGAGGACTGGGTGAGCGCGAACCGGGATCCGCGCAAGGCCCACGAAGAGATCATGGCCCACGAGCTGGGTCATCTGATCGGCATCTCCCACCCCTGCGGCGACAGCGCGAGCGGGCCCTGCGACAGCGTGACCGGCGAGGCGATCATGCGTGCCAATGTCCACGGCGACGGCCGCGGCGCCGCGCTGAACACCGATGACCGTGCGGCGGCCCGGTTCCAGTATCCGGACGCCGACCCCGAGCCGGAACCCGATCCCGACCCCGACCCCGATCCCGACCCGGTTCCCGAACCCGACCCGAACCCCGATCCGTTCCCCTACCCGCCGACGGGACCGGGGTACGCGAATTGCCGTCCCGAAACGGTGCCGCTCGTGTTCGAGGGAGGGTACGAAGTGGGCATGTGCTACGAGACGCCGTCCGGCGACGTCGACGAGGCGAAGTCCGGCATCTGGGCCTCGTCCGAGTCGGGCCTGCTCTGGTTCTTCAGCCGCGGCAACGCGGAAGTCCTGATCAAGGTGCTCGACGGATGCTCCCTCAACGGCCACTACTGGGTCTTCGTGGCGCCCGTCACCGACGTGGCGTTCAATCTCTACGTCAGGAACAGTGAGGGCCGCACCTGGCCCCACTACAACCGCCAGGGAGAAACGGCAGGCGCCCGAAACGACACCTTCGCCTTCCGCTGCAACTGAGGCCCGCCGCTGGGTGGGCCGGCATCCGCCACTGGGTGCGCCGGCCTTCTGGCCGGCATCCGCAACTCCACCCCCATCCTGTAGCGTCACCTACCATGCGGATCGCCGTTGTCTGGAACCACGGCACTCCCCTCAGCCAGTGCTCGTTCCGGTTCGAGGAGTACATCCGCGGCCTGGAACAACTCGGCCACGAGGCGTTCGTCGTCTGCCCACAGTTGTCCGACGACGGCTTCCCCGTGCCGACCTTCAGCCCGCCGCTTGGCGAGGGCCTGGCGAACCGGGAGTTCTGGCTCGACCTCAAGGTGGAGGCCGCGATCGTGCCGTCCTTTCACCAGATGTCCCACCTGCTCGAGCTGCTGGTGGGCATCGGCGTGCGCACGATCGCGTTGGGGGACTCGGACGGGCAGATGGGGCTGCGCGCCTTCCCGCTCGCCACGATGAGGCGAACGGTCTTCGCCGGTGTTTCCGACCGCCGCGTTCGGCGCCGGCAGTTCGCGAAGCTCGCCCTGCGCTACGCGCGCTCGTTTCAGCGCCGGGATCCGCAGGACGCCGAGTTCCTGCGCAGCGCCCGCTTCTCCGACGTGCTGATCCTGGGCAACGCGGAGTCGCGCGACCACTTCCGCCGGTTCCTGCGCAAGGCCGGCGCCGGCCACCACGCGGACCGGGTCCACGTGGCGCCGCTCGCGATCAACCGCGTCTTCTGCGAGTTCCCCGACCTCGGGCGGGAGCGCCGCGGCCTGGTGGCGATCGGGCGCTGGGACGACCCGCAGAAGAACGCGCCGCTGCTGGCCCGGGCGCTCCGCCGCTACCTCGACGGCGCGGGCGACGAGAGCGACGCGCCCGTGCACATCTTCGGCGCCGGCGGGGAGGAGCACTTCCGGGAGCTCCGCGGGCGGTTCCCGAACGTGATCCACCACGGTCCGCAGCACCCGCCGGTGCTGGCCGAGGCCCTCGCGGGCAGCCGCTCGATCGTCTTCTCCTCGCGCTGGGAGGGCTCTCCTCACGCCGGCTGCGAGGCCCTCTCCATGGGCGCGACGATCGTCGGTACACCGATTCCGAGCCTCCGGAGCTGGTCCGAAGACGGCGCGTACGGCCGGGTCGCCTCCGCCCACCGCGCGGGTCCCCTGGCCAGCGCGATCGCCGACGAGCAGGCCGCGTGGCGCCGCGGCGAGCGAGACCCGGCTAGCATCGCCGCCGTGTGGCGCGAAAGAAGCTGCGGCCGCGGTGTCTGCGAAGCAATGCTGGCGGCCCTGTCGTGAGATCCCTCGAGGTCATCCTCGACACGACCGAGCGCTGCAACCTGAAGTGCAAGATGTGCTACTTCTCGGCGGTCGACCGGCTGCAGTTCCCGCCCTTCGACCGCAGCCTGTCGCGCACCGGCATGATGCCGGTCGAGACCTTCAGCCGTGTCGCGGCCGACCTCTTTCCACGCGCTCACCGCGTCGCGCTCGGCTGCGCCGCCGAGCCCCTGGTCCACCCGAAGTTCATCGACATCGTCCGCGAGGCGGGGAGCTATCGCGTTCCCGACCTCTGGTTCCCCACCAACCTGCTGCCGCTCACTCCGCCCAAGGCGGAGGCGATCTGCGAAGCGGGCGTCAAGACGGTCGGCGTGTCGATGGACGGCACCCGGCCCGAGACCTACGAGGCGATCCGCGTCGGCGCGACGTTCGCCCGGCTGACGCGCTGCTTCGACCTCCTGAACGACGTCCGGCGCGGCGCGGAGACCCGCCTGCGCCTGATCTTCGTCTGGATGCGGACGAACCGTGGCGACCTGGCCGATCTGCCGCGCTTCGCGGAGGAAATCGGCGCCAGCGAGCTCGATGTGCGGTTCGTCACGCCGACCGCGCACGTCACCGCGGAGGACGAGCTGCTCGACGGCGAGGATCCGGGGGCCCTGCGGGCCGAGCTGGCGGCCACCGCCGAGGACGCTGCCGCCCGGGGCCTGAAGCTCGTCTCCTACCCGGACTTCGACGACGGCGACCCGATCGGTCTCCGCGGCCACCTGCTCCGCTGGCGCGCCGGGCTCTACGACCGCCGCCGCCTGCGCGGCCGCGTCCGCACCGCGGTCGCGGGTTGCGCCTGGCCCCGCCACACCGTCGTCGTGCGGCCGAACGGCGCCGTCTCCCCTTGCATCTTCTGGGAAGACCAGCCGATCGGCCTCTATCCCGAGACGACCCTCGCCGAAGTGGAGCGTTCGCCTCTCCTGTCCTCGATCACCGACGGCCTGCGCACCGGCAATCCCTGCGGCACCTGCCGCACCTGCTCCGAACGCAAGCACGCCCTCTACTTCCGCCTCCAGTGGCGCCAGCAGGCCGAAGAACGCCTCGAACAACTCGGCCCCGGCCCCGGCGCCGCCGGCCTCGTCCCCGCTGCCGAAGCCCCGCCACCGGATGCGCCGGCCACGGCTCCGGTACTGGGTGCGCCGCCCTCCACGGCTCCGCCACTGGGTGCGCCGGCGTCCCCGCCGGCATCAAGCGCGCCGCCGCGAAGCGGCGCGCCCGAGCCGCCGGCCCCCACCTGGGGCCTTCCCTCCGAGCTACGCGCCGCCTCCTCCGCCCCCACCCCCGCCGACTGGATCGCCGAGCACGCCCCCTCCCAACCCCACGACCGCGTCCTCCTCATCGGCGACGAAGCCTGGGCCCCGGAACTCCTCAGAACCGGCTTCGCCGCCCACGTCGACATCGCCGCGTCCCGAACTCCGCCACCGGGTGCGCCGGCATCCGCTCCGCCACTGGGTGCGCCGGCCTTCTGGCCGGCATCCGGCGCGCCGCCATCCGGCACCGCCGACCCGCCACCCATCCAGCACCTCATCCTCGACCCCCGCCGCCCCGAACTTCCCCCAGCCGCCTACCAGGCCGTTTGCTGCATCGGCGGGTTCTCCGCCCACCTGCGGCTGGAGCGGCTGCTCACTGCAATACTCGACGCGCTCGAACCTGGGGGCAGATTGATCGTAGATGACTATGTGGGTCCGTCCAGGCACCAGTGGAACGGCCGTGCCGGCGTTGTAGCCGCCGAGGCCTTTCGCCGGCTTCCGGCCGCCGCGCGCCGACTCGACCGCCTGCCGCTGCCTCCGATCGCGGGTGACTGCGCCCGCGCCATCCGTTCTCGAGACCTGGGGCGCCTGATCCGCACCGGCTTCCAGGTCGAATCCGCCCGCCGCTACGGCGGCGATCTGTTTGCCCCGCTGAGTTCCTGCGTGGACTGGAGCCAGGTGTCCGCCGACGACCGGCGGCGCCTGGCGAAAGGCTCCGGCCGTTCGAAAGCCCACTACGCGATCAGCGTCGCCCGGCCCCGCAGCGGCCCGGCCAGGCGGTTCGCGCGGTGGCGCTATCGGGTCGGGCCGAAGGTCCGCCGGGTGCTCATCTACGAGCCGCGCCGGGCACGGGACCTGGTCCTCCAGGCGCTGCGAGGGGAGATCTAGTCGTGAAACCAGGCGTTCGTTGGGGAATCCTCGGCCCGGGAGCCATCGCGCGCTCCTTCGCTACGGCAATCGATGCGTTGGAAGGCCATCAGATCACCGCTACCGGCAGCCGCAACCCCGACCGGGCCGTTGCCTTCAATGCCGAGCGCAACTACGGCGCCGAGGTCGGGAGCTACGAGCAGGTGGCGAGCAGCGACTCGGTCGACGCCGTGTACGTCGCGACGCCTCATCCCGGCCACCTGGAGCACGCTTCGCTGGCGCTCCGGCAGGGCAAGGCGGTCCTGTGCGAGAAGCCGCTCACCGTCAACGCGTCGGAGGCCCGGGCGATGTGCGACCTCGCCCGCGAGAACGGGGTCCTGCTGATGGAGGCCATGTGGAGCCGCTTCCTGCCGGCGACCCGTCGCGTCGAGGGCTGGCTGGCCACCGGCGCGATTGGCGAACCGCGAAAGCTCGCGGCCTCCTTCGGTTTCCGGGCCCCGTTCGATCCGAAGAGCCGGCTCTACGACCCGGAACTCGCCGGCGGCAGCCTGCTCGACATCGGCTGCTACACGCTCTCCCTCGCCGCGCTCGTCTTCGGACAGGCGTTGATCGGCGCCGAAGGCCCGGAAATCGACGTCACGGCGGAACTCGCCCCGACCGGAGTCGATCAGCACTGCAACATCGTGCTGAGGTTCCCGTCCGGCGCCGAGGCGAATCTCCAATGCTCGATCGATCGTCAGACCGACCACACCGCCGCGATCCAGGGCACCGAAGGCGGCATCGCGCTCGACGAGTTCTGGCGCGCCCGGCGGGCAGTCCTCTACCGCAACTCGATCCGCGCCGCGACCTCCGAATTCCCCTTCCTCGCCAACGGCTACGAGTACCAGGCGATGGAAGTCGAACGCCGGCTGCGTGAAGGGGCGATCGAAAGCCCCCTGTTGCCCCACGCCGAATCGATCGCCCTGATGGAACGCATGGACGAGATCCGCCGGCGCATCGGCGTGCAGTACCCCTTCGAGAGCACAATCGGCGTCACGGAGAAAGTCGGAGACCCGAACTAGCCACTGGGCGCACCAAACTCTGGGTGCAAACACTGGGTGCGCCGGCCGTTGCGCGGGCCTTCTGGCCCGCGTTCCGTCTTCCAGGACTGGGTGCGCCGGCCTTCTGGCCGGCATCCGGGCGCCGTCGCGCAGCGACGTGCAGACCACTGGGTGCGCCGGCCTTCTGGCCGGCATCTGGCGCCGTCGCGCAGCGACGTGCGCAATTCAGTCTTCGTGGCATGGGCCACGGAGAAAGGTGCCGGCCTTCGGCCGGCGCGTTTCCTGGCCGCCTTTGGC
>Ga0209544_1000954_pt1 | contig 35032 bp, 29 predicted proteins | sample MesohylPK_FD_187297 | JGI IMG/M metagenome (GOLD analysis project Ga0209544, IMG submission 187297) | Host-associated microbial community of the marine sponge Aplysina aerophoba from Gulf of Piran - sponge mesohyl, lysed by proteinase K... | ecosystem: Host-associated > Porifera > Sponge >... | reverse complement strand
TTCCCTTGTTTTTTCGGCATCAGAGTTCATGCTTTTGTGTGGGAAGAGTATTCCTTTTGTTGGTCACTTTGATGTTCGCAAGGTTTTGTCTGGGGCTTGTTTTGACCTTATGGATAGGGTGTATCCCTTGGTTTATGCTTCTGATGGTTTTGTTTTATCTTTTCATCGTTTGGATAAAAAGTGTGTACGGTCTGTTTCCGCTAAAACGGTTAAATCAGATTTTATTGTTCCCAAGAGTATTCTTTCAAATGGTTTTGATAGGGTGAAGCGGATAAAAGATAAGGGTGCTGTTGAGGTTCATATTGATTTTCATGAAACTTCGGAAAAGGACAGGTATAATGTCAAGATATCTGTTTCTCCTGCTTATGGGGTTGGAGACCGGTTTTCTCATCATATTTCTTTTGTGTGTGAATGTATTGATGGTCGTTTTCCTGATGTTCTTTCCAGTCGTAGCAAAGATGTTGGACATGTGATATCTTTTCCTGTAAAGGGTTTTACAGATATTTGTCAGGCGATTGTTTTAGAGGCCAAGCAGCGTATTAAAGATTTTGTTTATGATGAGCATGATCCTTATGCCAAGGATGTTAAACAGGAGATAAGCAGAATTCCTTATTTGCAATTAGATGTTGTTCCTGATGATGAGCATCCGGACAAAATGCTGATGAAGTTTCAAAATGGGGATACTTCTTTCAAGGAAAAGAAGGTGCATGTTTTACCTTGTGATTTTAAGTCTGATATTTTCAAGAGTGTGCGAATTGGGTATAATATTTATCGTTTTTTGCCGGCTTTTAAATCATTGAAATTAGCAGATAGAAGTCATAGGGGTTACAAAAAGGGTTATTTGTCTTTCAAAAATGTTTCTTGGGGGTACTCTTCATTCTTTTTCTTTTGTTCCTCCTGCTCTCAGGGTTCTGAAAGATGATTATCCGTCTCATGAGTTTTACATTATACCGTCAGAACGTCCGAGTTATGTATATACTGCTTCTCATCAGTTAAAGGTTGATGAGAGGGAACGACAGAAAGAGATAGAATCTCAAAGGAAGATGCAAGAGGACTTCCGAGTAAGATAAAGTTGGGTAATTCTGATGATTATTTTTATGGAGTGTAAATCCATATCCATATTCTCTATTAGGTCAAAAAATAGTTTTAACTTTTTTTTATTTTAGGTTTTGTCATTGAGGTATACTCGGCTTACTGTATTTGTCTTCTTTTATATTCTTAAAACCATCAACTAGATTTGTTTGTTTATAATCTAATCTTTTTTGACTTAGGTCACAATACTCTTGTGATATGTCAATACCAACAAAACTTCTGACTAATATATCCGCAGCAACCAAAGTTGAACCAGAACCACACATAGGATCTAAAACTATGTCCCCTTTATTCGTGAATACTTGAATGAAATCATGTGGTATTTTATCCGGGTATGTAGCCGGATGATTTCTTTTTAGCCATATTTTATCACCGCCATTAGCATAATCCCAAATTGTTCCCGGACACTTTGTCGGATTGATTTTCATCTTTCTTGAAGACACTGTTAAACCATCTTTGTTTCTATTAGCCCCACTGGTCATGTTTTTTCCCGCATGAATACATGGGATTTTAATAGGGTCTTTATTGAAAACATTAGGTTTTTGCCCTTTCACAAACACAAGAATATATTCATGGTCAACTCTAAATCTTCGTTTCCACCACGCACCATCTTTGCCGTTTTTTTTATAAATCAAACATTCGAACAATCCAAACCCTATATTATCACACCAATCAATCGTTGTTCTAAATGAGGTAAGAGATTTATGCCCTTTGATGGTTTGGTCTTGGATGACCATCGCTACAACACCACCTGGTTTTGTCACTCGAAAAAGTTGTTTTCCTAACTTATTTAAATCAAATGTAAAACCATTATAATCGCATAAAGCATCATAGGGAGGAGAAAACACTGTCGTTAGGTTGAACGTATCATGATGATAGGATTCAAGAATTTCTAAAGCGTCTCCACAAATAATTTTATTCATGATTATATGATAACGCATTTATTAATTGACCAAACCCATGTTCACCAAGAGCTGTTTTGATATGATGCATTCTAATATGTTTGCAATGATTTGTGGCTTCTGTACAATACCTTGTCCAATCTATTTTTTGCAATAAACTCAGTATTTCTGTTTTTTCTTTTTTGATGATAAGCCCATAACCCGAACCATACAAAACATCTTTAAAATCATATACTACATTGATTTTGTTTCCGTAGAAAGTAGAAGCTATGAACCCATCATAATCTCTGTTCTTCCCAAGTCCACAATATCTATTGGGGATACTACAACAGGTATATATATCTGCGTATTGACTGGTATCATATTCCTTGAAAATGGATTTTCCTTTTCCTTTTTTCCAAATTTGAAATAAGGTGTTTACAGATATTATATTGTCTTTTTTTTGTATTTGTTTGAATTGTCCCTGGTAGATAAAAGGAATTTTTGGGTAATTGCTCGCTATGTATTAAGCATCCGTTTTGCACTCTTTTCATATTACTCCCTTTTCCATTTATTTCAGTATATTGTTCTAAAATTTATGTAAAATAGGTAAAGGTTGTTTTATTTGATTTGGTTTGTGTGATAAGAGAACTATGTAATTTCCTCAATTTATCCGTGTTCCTTGTGAGCAGTATCCCTTGATTTCATTCAAATTTTAATTCATGTTTTCGCTTAATTGATTTAATTTTCTTGTGGTGATAGAGAGTTTCTGTGTTGATTATATAGTGGTGAGACATTTTGTTATTCGGAGTGGCATGTAAAGGTTTTGCTTCCTCTGGCACTTCCGCAATTATATTGCACTTGTTTATTTCCTGTCATCATGTCTCTTACTGCTCGGTGCCAATGTTTGTAAGCGTTTTGGCCATTAAGGATGTCTCCGTAGTCTATATCTCGGTCTGTTTCTCCTTCTGGTAGTTCACAATCGTTAAAATGTCTTCCTGACATGATTTGTCCAAATTGACATAGGTGTCTTAGATTGAGATGTTGTGTCCAAATTCGTGCCGGATGGTATCTAGTAAAACATGAAAATTTTTGTTTTTTTGTCCCCAATTCCAATATTTTTGATAAATAAATGTGATTAGGTACGCATACGCACACTTAAAAAACACAAAAAATCAGGTAAAACTTCATAGACATAGACCCACTTTTACCTATTCACACAGATATTGGCACACTGTCCCTAATTCACTGAAATTTGCCACAAAATATTTAAAAAAATTACTAATACGAGCATCATCGCAATTACAAAAGACTATCTTATCTTTAAAATGGTTTTTATAATGTTTTAATTCACTTTCTATATCTGAAAGTAGTGTATAAAACTCATCGTTTTTATTTTTTTTGCTTTAGTTAGTAAGGAGTGTTGTACTTCTCTTGCCATGTCATCTATTTTTTTTGGTTATTTGGTTAAATATTTCACTTCCTAAAATTTTAAGAGAAGTTCTAGAAATTTCCATCATAATATCAAACATTTTCTGTGCTTCCCATTTACCTCCATTACCTTGTGAGTATATTGATGTCGCTTGAAGCATAATTGTTTTGTCCTTATGTTTCACAAACTTATTTTTACATAAGTTCGTGTTAATAGGCATTCCATAATTTGCGGATGTCAATCTGTCCAGCCTATTTAGCATTCCTAAATTATATTCAAGTTTTACGACTCTATCATCAGGTCTTTTAATAGAAATTGTTTCTGTTAAGAAATTTGACCCTTCTAAAAATAAGACATAAGGAAAATGAGATTCAGATAACATCAAATTAGCAATCTCCGATATGTTTTTATGAGACCTTTCTATTGCATTTCCAGCCTGCATTAAGTCTTGATTCTTTTTTTTTTGGGCCAACTAAGTTCCCTTTTTTTATGTTATCAATGTCTTTTCCTTGATGTTTAGCTTCTGATACTAAAATTATTCTCCAGTTGTTATCATCATCTTTAACTTCAATTACCCCTCCATCAGGTTTAATACTTGAATTTGATACAAAAAGAGTTTGACCTAGCCTAGTTCTCTATCTACTTTCTGTAAAGCCTTATTTATTTCTTCTTTCTTTATACTTGTTCTGTATTGAAAAGATAATTGTGGATATTCTTTTTCGAGTTGTTCAACCATAAGGTTTGATATTTTTCCAACTACTATGTCATGTAATTTTGCTTCATCTCCAAATATGCTAACTACACCTTGATTCTTCTTATGTTGATGTGTTAATCTTTTTGATTGATTCTTCTTATACATAATTATCTATCCATAATATTATTTAACAAAAGTAGAAATTTTAACTGCCGGATATCCTCAGTCGTTATTTCTTCGATAATTCTTCAATATTATGTAAAACATTATTCATGCAACCCCAGTGAGTATTTTCATAAATCAAATTTACTGCCGTTAAACTAAGACTATAAAAATAAAACCCTTTTACTCATCAGGCAATTCTTTTCGCCAGATGTTTTTCCGGTTTGTTTTGTATGTATTAGGGTGCGTTTGAAATACCATTTTAGATGCCCGCATTTAAAATCATACTGACGAGAATGAGTTACTATTGCTGGTTAGGTTTTATCTGGTATGGACACTTCATGCTTTGGCGGAAAGTATTGGTTAATCATTATGTCAGTTCGATAATAACTTTTATGCAAATTGGTTTTAGGGGTTAATAACCGTACACTTAACATCATGTGCTCAATATATTTAAGGTCAGTTTTTAGCACATTGATCGATATAGTTGCTTCATTTCAGAGGGTTAGATAATTAAATTCTGCTAAAAGTGAGTGGATCAGTGCTGAGGCAGAAATTAAGAGAGAAGGTTGTCTATGGTTTTTGCTTATTGTTTTGGTTGATAGTACATCAACAACATTCAATGATGATTGATAAAATACAGAATGTGCATTATAGCGATCATTATAGCGAGAGTATCGGTAAGTTAATGGTTAATAAGCATACAATTTCCTTTTTTTTTAGATACTAGATGTTTTGCATTTTTGTATGTCGTTTTCGTTCAAATCGGAGGGGTGGTGTTTGATAAAAAAAATATAACTCCTTTTTTCAAAAAGGTCAAGTTTCCATTGATGGCTGAGAGTGGTTGGCTTACGCGGTCTCTTGAGCAAAAAATGCCATATGATTTTGATTATAAAGGTGCAATTAGACCGGATTCTTTAAAAGATGCTTTTTTGAATACGATTGATATTATTGAGAGAAATGATCATTTAGGAGAGATTTTAAATTATTTTTTTCAAGGTTTAATTATTCAAAGGAACAAGCAAAGAATAGTTTTGGCAAAGCCACTTAATTTAGGTATTTTGAAAATAGTTGATTTACTTATTTCACATTTTAATTTGAATTATTTGGCATCTGGTGAATCACGGTTGCCTGTGTTGGCATTATATGCTTCATATCAGTGTTTAATAAATGAAATTCACAGATATGATGGCAAAAGATTGCTTAAAATAGAAAGTCATACTTCAGCGGATTTAAGAAGTGGCAGAATAGGTGACATTGATATTGTTGATAAAAACAATAAGGTATTTGAGTCTGTTGAAGTGAAACATGGGATTAAAATCACTTCTCAATTAGTTAGAGATGCTTTTGATAAATTTAAAATGACCCAATTAAGTAGGTACTACCTTTTTTCAACTGTTGGTATTAATAAAAATGATTTAATTCAGATTGATATTGAAATTGATAGAATAAAAAACCTTCATGGTTGTGAAGTTATTGTTAATGGTTTAGAGGATACTTTAAAATATTATTTAAGATTAATTGGTGATACGTCCATTTTCATTGAAAACTATGTTGAGTTACTTGCGATTGACAAAAGCATTAAATATGAGCATAAAGCGGGGTGGAACAATATTATTGCGGGAATGTAGATATAAAAAAAACTTCCATTTGTCTTTTCATATATAGTATGGTTTTTTAAAATTTATCTTTTGGTTTTGTGAGCAGTAGATGGTGTTTTTGTTTAAATTCAATTTATTCATTTATTTTCTCCAGTGGGGATAAAGAGTTTCTGTGTTGATTATATGGGGGTAGATATTTTGTTATTCGGAGTGGCATATAAAGGTTTTGTTTCTTCTATTTCTTCGGCAGTCTTTTTCTACTTGTTTATTTCCTGTCATCATGTCTTTTACTGCTCGGTGCCATTGGTAGGTATCGTCTAAAATATAAACTATGTAACCTCCACCTGGTGCTTTTTTGGGACGTACTTCTCCTGGTGGTAGTTGGCAATTGGGGTCACTGACATAATATGTTTATTTTGGCATAGGTGTTTTAGTCCGAGGATGGCGTGTCCGAATTCGTGCCAGATGGTTCTTAGTAACAGATAAAATTCATCGTTTTTTTCCCTTTTTTTCATTGATTAGGACTAATTCTAACGCTGATTTTAGAATCATATATGTGAAAAGATTCGGTTGTCCGTCAGTAATGTCTTCTATTTCAAATTCACAGTATTCCGGGTCGATATACGAGATACTTACACCATTATAGGTTTTCCTTTATTGATATCGAAAACAATTTCCGTAAAAACATTTTCAACTTTTGTTCTTTTCAACATTAAAATTGTGCGTTTGTCGCTTATATTCCATTGGTTGATTTCTTGGTTGAATGCAGTAACATTGTGGAACATACATATTGCATAGTCTTTTGCTAAAATGAGTGTTTCAGTAATATAATTTGATGTTATTACATTTTTTTGAACCCTGTGAGTTAAATGGATTGAATATTCAGTATTTTAATGTTTTCAAAACTAAATCCGTAGTTTCATCCATGAATAGTTTTGATTTCATCTTTAATTGAATGTTGTTACCGCCATGGCGGATGTCTGTCTTCAGATATTTCACCTTTTTCCCGTTACCGCCTTTTTTTTGAATTGTAAAGCAGGAATGTAAAGAAATAACTCCTTTTTTAGTTATAGATACGTCAATGTTGTTTTTTATGAATGCCAGCACATCTTCCATTTTATAGATACGAATCTCTTTATTGCAATATTCGATTAGGACAAACAATTTCGGATGATCTGTTCCAATTAGACCATTGCTGATAATCTCATATGCTTTAGGCTTAACTACTTTGATAATATATTCCGACTTATTTTCAGGTATCCACTTGATTAGACGATTAGAAGCTTTATTAAGTGTCAATTTGACGAGTATGTTTTCAAATTCTGCTGGAAATGAAAATTGCCGAACAAATTTATTAATACTCATTCTGGTAACTTGATTAAATCCACGACCTTTAAAGGACTTTATATTTACACCAAAATTGTTACCTTCGGTTGCTCTGATAAATACGTCAGATTTTTCTTTGTGTTCACCTTCTAAAAATATATGTTTAACTTTTGTGCTTTTTAAAATTCGTTTGCCAAAAGAAGCAATTATTTCTTTAATTATTTCAGGGTTTTCTAATATAACATCTCGGAAAGTTTCTTCTGATTTACGTCCTATTAATGCATTCGTATTAGTCATTTAAAGAGTAATTAAAAGCGATTATTTCTTTGCTTTGTTTCTGAGTGAAATACTGTAAAGACCTTTTTAGAAGAACTTGACATACATGATAATTAGATTTAGACAAGGAAAATATTTCTGGTTTATTCTGTTCTGAAAGCAACACCATATTGCTTTTTTCTATACTCCTAAGAAAGGAATTGAAGTCATTTAAATCAATTGTGCCATTGTAATGACCATTGTCATTATTTAAATATGGAGGGTCAAGATATAAGAAGGAGTTCTGGGTATGTTTAAAATCTCTAAAATCCTTGTTCGCTATGGTTAAGTTTTTTATTGTTTTGCTTAAATAAACTAATGAATCTAAAGCCAGTCTAGGACACTGACTTCCTTTCCTCATCGGTGAATTAAATTTATTTTTTGAGTTAAATCTGATTTTGCCCGAGAAAGCATTTTTTGCGAGATACAGAAAATTAGATGCCCCCTGAACTCCATCTCCTAAATCCATCTTTCTTATTTCATAGTAATAATCAATTGAAGATTCCCTGAAATGTTTTTGGTATAAACGATATAAATCAATTGGGTCATCACGTAGGCTTTTGATTAAATTAACAACTATGGGATTGTTGTCGTTATAAGTGACTTTCTCTGAACCGAATCTATTGCTGGCATAAAAAGAAAATGCACCGCCCCCACCGAAAATATCAACTATCTTGATATTTTGATCTAATCTTGGAATAAGGGTATCAAATATTTCTTTAAATCCTGCTTTACACCCTACATAAGGGATAATTTTTAAGGGGAATTTATTTCGACTCCTATTATTAATAACAAAAGGTTCATCAATTATGTCAAGAACCATTTGATTCATGGTTTTTTGAATTCTACCATTCAGGAAATAAAGTTACTCAAAATGTTTTAGTGTATTCATCATAAGTCAAGTCTTCAGTTTTAACATCTGAAAGACCATACCTTACTGAAATCAACTGCACTTTAAATAGGATCATCGGATGATAGACCTTTTGACCTATTCCTAATTCTCTATGTAATTTCATCGAACTAATTCCTTTAATCCCGACTTTCGCGCTTTTTTGAATGATTTTTATCACTTAAACGCCTGTAAGTCAGTTATATAGATGATATATTTTGGATTTATTTTGTGAAAAAGTTTCCATGTGAAATACCTTTTTATAGCTGTTTATTTAATTGAATGTAATATATTTGCATCATATTTTATATTTCCATGTCCTATTACATTGAAGTCGTACCCAATAGAAATTACAGACCAACCACTCTGCTCCGTAAAGCCTTGAGAGAGGAAAAAAAGTCAAAAGAAAAACTATAGCCAATTTGAGCAACTTTCACCCCTCTGTTATTGAGGGCTTTGAAGCTGCTATCAAAGGAGTTGTAGTCTATAAGGATATTTCCAAAGCATTTCCCATCAAAAGATCTTTACCTCATGGGCATATAGATTGCATTTTGGGATTGATCAAAAATTAGAACTTATTGGTATCTATCAGAACAAAATGTTTCCATTAAAGTAACAGTTGGAAATGGCACTTTTTTCAGGCCTGGTAAGGGTTTTGGGCGTATTTCGACCCGAAAGTCAGGTTTAATGTTTGTAGTATATAGCAATATCCCTATTGCCCAGATGCGACAAGGTATATTGCTATGTTCCATCACCGTATTGGTCTTGACATTGAACTGCTCTTTCTTCTTTTTATTCGGACAATCCTTACAGCGATTTGTCTGGGTACGATGTTTTAATTTAAGTATATTCCTTCCTTAACAAATGGGGAATCTTTATAGTAAACTGCTTCTTATGGAAACTCTAAATCTTCGTTGCCATTGTCTTTAATTCAATAATCTAAATGGTGTGTGACCGAAAGAAAAACATTGAACAAAGTTCAAATTTAGGTGCAAGATTTGGATTTAATATCCTAACCTATTTTCGATAAACTTTAATCCAAAACAAATCTATTAGAGTCCTTTTCGTAAGAGAGAATTATACAACTATATTCACAATTCTATTTGAGACCACTATGATTTTCTTAATGGCTTTACCTTTTGTATATTGACTAGTACGCAAATCTGAAAGGACCAATTGTTCGATTTCATCTTTCGTCAAACTAAGAGCAATTTCAAGCGTGAATCTTTTTTTTCCATTAAAAGAAATTGGATATTGTTTGGTAGTTTCTACCAAATGCTCTTCAGAATATTTAGGATAGGGCTGGGTAGATATACTCTCTTGATGACCTAGTTTTTGCCAAAGTTCCTCTGAAAGATGCGGAGCAAAAGGGGAAAGCAAAATTGTTAAGGGTTCCAAAATTTCTCTGTGATTACAGTTCATATCTGTTAATTCATTGCAGGCAATCATGAAACTTGATACACATGTATTGAATGAATATCGCTCCAAGTCAGTAGTGACTTTTTTAATGGTTTGGTGAAGGACTTTTAATTCAGATCTACTTGCTAGTACATCAGATACCGTCCACCGGTCTTTATGATAAAATAATCGTAAGAATTTTTTTAAAAAATTATGAACTCCTGTAATTCCCGCGGTATTCCATGGCTTTGCTTGATCTATTGGACCTAAGAACATTTCGTACATCCTTAAGGTATCGGCTCCATATTGATCACATATTTGATCAGGATTGACAACATTGAATTTTGATTTGGACATCTTTTCCACCTCTCTTCCAACGATATATCTGCCATCTTCTAAAATAAATTCAGCATCTTTAAATTGAGGTTGCCATTTCTTTAGTTGATTAATATCCAATTGATCTGATGAAGAAACAAAATCGATTTCTACCCGAATCGAGTGGTACTTATGTTTTGGATTGAGTAAATTTTTTGATATATATCTCTGTGTGTGTTTTTTTCTATAGACAATTGCAGAAGTCCCAAGAATCATACCTTGATTAATTAATTTTTTGGCATATTCATCAAAGGGGACCAGACTCAAATCAAATAGAAATTTTTGCCAAAAGCGTGAATATAGTAGATGACCAGTAGCATGTTCAATTCCTCCGATATATAAATCTACTTCCCTCCAATAATTGAGTGCTTTCTGACTAGCAAATTCTTGATTGTTGCCAGCATCTGTATATCTATTGAAATACCAGGAACTACCTGCCCAGCCGGGCATTGTATTCAGCTCCAGTGGAAAAATTGATTTTCCATCTATCAAATTATTATCTACGACTCTGTGTCTTTTGGTATCCCATGCCCAATTTTTGGCATTCCCAAGGGGAGGTTTACCCTCTTTTGTTGGTAGATATTGCTCCACTTCTGGAAGAACCAAAGGGAGATACTTTGAATCGATAGGTACCGGTATGTCTTGTTTATAGAAAATGGGAATAGGCTCGCCCCAATATCGCTGTCGGGCAAATACAGTGTCTTTCAACCTAAAGTTAACATACCGACTGCCCTTATTCTTAGATTCCAAAATACTGATTATCTCCTTATAACCTGTTTCAAAATCTAGTCCATTCAATGGTCCGGAATTTTTGTAAACAAAACCCTTTTTTTCCACATATGCTTCCACACAAGTATCAATTCCATTGAATATATCCACAATGGGCAAATTAAAATGAGATGCAAATAGGTGGTCTCTTTGGTCTCCAGCTGGAACACCCATAACGGCTCCAGTGCCATATTGGGCCAGTACATAATCGGAAATCCATATGGGCAATCTTTTGTTTGTCATAGGATGAATCACAAAACTTCCTGTAAATCGTCCGCTGATTCTTTTGGCATTGACCAATCTATCCACCATTTTTTGGCCTGCTACATTTTCAATATATCGTGATACATCTTCGTATCGGTCTTTTGTGGTGATTTGTTTGACAATATCTAATTCGGGAGCTAAAGTCATAAAGGTTGCACCATAAAGGGTATCTGGACGTGTAGTGAATACTTCGATCTTCTGTTTATGACCATGAATTTCAAATTGAATTTTAGCTCCTTGAGAACGGCCAATCCAATTTTTCTGCATTTCCTTAACGGGTTTTGGCCAATCAATATTGTTTAATCCATCCAATAATCTTTGAGCATAAGCTGTAATACGCATACTCCATTGGCTCATTTTTTTTTGAAATACTGGATAGCCCCCTCTTTCAGAAACTCCATCAATCACCTCATCATTTGCTAGCACTGTTCCTAATTCCGGACACCAATTAACTTCGGTATTAGATAGATATGTTAATCTATATTTTAATAGAATTTCTTGTTGTTCTTTCCAAGAAAATAAATTCCATTTTTGGCCAGAAAAGGATGGGGTATCTTCATCACAATGGGCATTGATATTTTTATTTCCATCTCTATTAAAACAATCTATCAAATGTTTGATGGGGCGAGCCTTATCCTGATCAAGGTCATAATAGTGATTGAACAACAGAAGAAAAATACATTGAGTCCATTGGTAGAATTTAGGTGAAGAAGTCTGCACTTCACGGGACCAGTCAAAGGAAAATCCGAGTCGATTTAATTGGTCCTTGTATCGGGCGATATTTTGCTTGGTAGTTTGTGCTGGATGTTGACCTGTCTGGATGGCGTATTGCTCTGCAGGAAGACCAAATGAATCGAACCCCTGTGGATGAAGTACATTAAATCCTTTATGGCGTTTGTATCGGGCTATGATATCACTGGCAATGTAGCCCAGAGGATGACCAACATGGAGTCCGGCACCAGATGGATATGGAAACATATCCAAAACATAGTATTTAGGTTTCTTAGAATCATTGGATACTTGGAAAGATCGGTTTTCTTCCCAGTATTTCTTCCATTTTGACTCAATGTGAATAAAATCGTACTGCACCATTTCAGAATATTTAGCAAACTTAAAATTATTTGACTCAAACTATTTTGTTCTAAATTGGATAGAAAATCAATTAATTTTGGCGAGATAAATGTATGTGGATTGAGCCGTTTAAACAGAGAATCAGGTTATACTAGCAGAATAATAACAAGACAGATTACAGTAGTAATTGGAATTTCACTGGTTTTGTTTTTCTTAGGTATACTGGGTCTTTTGCTCCTAAATACAAAAAAGTTAATCGACCAAGTCAAAGAAGAAATTCCATTTTCTGTCTATCTGATAGACCAGACGACGCCTTTTGAAATAAATGAAATACGAAATAATCTAGAGTTAGATCCGGCTATTAAAAATCTTCGATTTGTTTCTAAGGAACAGGCTGCAAAAGAATTTGCAGAAGTCATTGGTGAAGATTTTATTGATTTTTTAGGACATAATCCTCTTCAGAGTTCCTTTGAAATTCAATTCTATTCCTCATTTGTTTCGATTGATAGTCTCGAAATGAAAAAGTCTGAATTACTTGGATTGTTTCCTCCCGTAGGAGAAATTGTGTATAATAAAACTGTGCTGAGCATTTTGGATAATAACTTTATAAAAGTAATTTTCGTTTTGGCTTTGTTGGCAGGAGTATTTTTGTTTTTCACAACTGTTATGATTAGTACAACAGTAAAGTTGTCTATATATTCAAAACGCATTGTCATCAAGACTATGCAACTTGTGGGTGCTACCAAATCATTTATTCGAAAACCATTTATTACTCGAAATCTGTGGCTTGGTCTGATCGCCTCTTTATTGGCTATTATAGCATTAGTAGTTTTGATTGTTTTTTTAACAAGATCTTTTCCCGGACTCAACTTGATACCTAATTATTTTGAAGCCGCAATTTTATTGATTACTTTGCCCACCATAAGTATCTTAATTACCGGCATCAGTAGTCTTTGGACCACCAATCATTATTTGGGTATCAAAACAGAAGAAGCTTACAAATTTTGAATACGTAATAAATGGGTAAGCGAAAACCAAAACAAGAGTTACTGTTTGGGAAGCGGAATTATCAGTTTTTCGGACTGGCATTAATACTGATTGCAGTAGGCTTTGCCCTCATGTCTGGTGGGGGAAGTAGCGACCCTGAGATTTTCAACCCCATGATTTATAATTTTCAACGAATACGATTGGCTCCTACAATTGTACTATTAGGTTTCGGTATAGCCATTTACTCAGTTCTGATTAAGCCGTCCAAATGATAACGTAAACTATCACCTTAGTCACTCCATAATAGAGCATATTATACTTTCATAGTGAATATTTTAGGCTTTACAAATAACAACCCACTATTACAAGAGAACAACTTTTAGTTTCACTGTTTTGTTATAAAAAGCTAAATATTTGATATAATTTGGCTAAATCAAAGGGTTGAGACTTTTAACCAAGTCTATGATTAATAGTGTGCCAATGGTCTTATCCAATTACTCTGTGAGCCACAATATGACGAAAAATATTAATTCTACAGAAAAACATAATATGAAGATGTATGAATTTTTTTGAGGCTTTAGTGCTAGGGATTATTCAAGGGTTAACTGAATTTTTGCCGGTTTCTTCTTCTGGACATCTAGAGCTGGGCAAAGCTATTTTCGGTACTGACATCGGAGCTAAAGAAAGTCTCCTATTTACCTTGACACTTCATATGGCCACATCTCTAAGTACAATGATTGTTTTTAGAAGAAAATTAATAGACCTATTCAAAAAAATAATGATCGGGGAAAAAGAAAGTATGGCCTTTTTATTGAAAATTATAGCATCCATGATCCCAGCAGTCCTAGTTGGATATTTTTTAGAGGATTTTATAGCTTCTGTGTATGATAAAAACTTGTTTTTGGTTGGTTTGATGCTTCTTTTTACTGCCGTGATTTTGTTGATTAGCGATAGGATTAAAACACCTGGTTCAAAATTGTCATATCTGCATAGTATTGTTCTTGGCATCAGCCAAGCAATAGCAATTATTCCTGGCATTTCGAGAAGCGGAGCAACAATAACTACTGGGATATTTTTAAATGTCAATAGGAAAATAACTACAGAATTTTCTTTTTTGATGGTGATTCCTATCATATTTGGCAGTATGCTGTATTCTGTTTTAGAAGCCGATAATACCATTGTACTAACTGTTCAATGGATGCCCCTTGTGGTGGGCTTTCTTTCAAGCTTTGTAGTTGGTATATTGGCCTGCCTATGGATGGTTCGCTTGGTTATCAATAGCCAATTAATATATTTTTCGATTTATTGTGCCCTTGTGGGACTCACTGCCTTAGTATATGAAGTTTTCTGATGTCCAATACTCTAAAGATGAATTGATTGAGGGTAAAATTTTTCTCATTGATAAACCTACTGAATGGACTTCTTTTGATGTAGTAAAAAAATTGAAATTCTATTTTCAACATCACTATAATATCCGAAAACTAAAAGTTGGACACGCAGGAACATTAGACCCATTATCCACTGGATTGCTGATAGTGACCACAGGAAAAATGACAAAAAAAATTCATGAGTTTCAAGATCTCAATAAAACCTATTTAGGATGCATGAAATTAGGAGAGACTACAGCATCATATGATACAGAAACTCCTGTTGAAGCAACATTTACATTAAAACATTTGAGCAATGAACTAATCTTTCATACTGCTAGAGAATTCTTGGGATCTTATAAGCAGATACCTCCGATTTATTCTGCCCTAAAACAAGGAGGTAAGAGACTGTACCAATATGCAAGATCAGGAAGAGAAATAACTGTTGATGCCAGAGAAATAATAATTGAGAAATTTGAAATAGAAAAAATAAATCTTCCTTTAGTAAATTTCAAGGTTAGGTGCAGTAAAGGAACCTATATTCGGTCATTGGTTTTTGATTTTGGGGGGAAAATAAAATCAGGAGCACATTTAATCAACTTGAGAAGAACTCATATTGGAGACTTTTGGGTCGGTGATGCACTAACTGTACAATAGGCAATCAAAACCCGATTGGAATCAACAATCTTAGTAATTTTGTGGAAATAATATATTTGAGTGACTAGCGATGGCTATTGATTCACTACAGCTTGCAAAGAAATCATTAGATCAATTGGGTTATCTAGACATATCCCATACAAAAGACATTGATTTTGAGCAAGAGTTCATCAAGCTAAAAAAATCAAAAGATGCCGTCTTGTTGGCCCACTACTATCAAGAGCCAAGGATTCAAGAACTAGCTGATTTTTTAGGAGATAGTCTATACCTTGCTCAAGCTGCGGCAAGAGTAAAATCAAAAGTTATTGTTTTCGCTGGGGTTCACTTTATGGCCGAAACAGCCAAAATCATTAATCCTGGTAAAAAGGTGCTATTGCCTGATTTAAAGGCAGGATGTTCATTGGCTGAGTCTTGCCCTCCGGAAGAATTTGCAAAATTCAAAGCTCAATACCCAGATGCAATAGTGGTGACTTATATCAATTGTACAGCGGAAATCAAAGCTCTTTCTGATATTGTTTGTACATCATCAAATGCCCAGAGAGTCATAGAATCGATTGATAAAAATCAACGCATCATTTTTGCGCCGGACAAAAATTTGGGGAAATACCTAATTAAGCACCTAAATCGTCCCATGATTTTATGGGAGGGCGCATGTGTGGTACACGAGGCCTTTTCTTTTGAAAAAATTGTCAAGTTATTCAATAAATACCCTAATGCTAAGTTTATAGCCCATCCAGAAAGTGAATCTCCAGTGTTGGATATCGCCCATTATATAGGTAGCACCTCTGGACTGCTTAAGTTCGTCCAAACGGATCAATCCAAACAGTTTATTGTGGCAACCGAATCAGGCATCCTTCATCAAATGCAAAAAGTTTGTCCGGACAAAGAATTTATTCCAGCACCCGTGGAAGATGATAGTTGTGCGTGTAGCCAATGTGCCTATATGAAACTCAATACGGTCCAAAAACTCTATAACTGTCTCAAATTCGAACTTCCTGAAATATACCTAGAACCCGAATTGATTGATAGAGCCAAAGCACCCATCGAACGGATGCTGGCTCTTGGATGATTTATGATTGTTGACATCTTAGTTATAGGAACTGGCATTTCAGGATTAACTTTTGCTACAAAAGTCGCTGAGACCAACCCCCATATTCATTTGGTTCTCATATCAAAAGAACAACTTATTGGTGGTAATACGCGTTATGCACAAGGAGGGGTTGCCGTGGTTAAAAATTTTGCAGAGGATTCACACCAAAAGCACATTGAAGACACAATGAATGCTGGTGCTTATAAAAATGATGTTCAAGTCATCGAATTCGTTGTAAAAGAAGGTAGTGACCGTATTGATGAACTATTGAAATGGGGAATACAGTTTGATACCGAAGATGGGAAATTACATTTAAGTCATGAGGCTGGGCATTCAGCAAAACGAATAATTCATCACAAAGACTTAACAGGACTTGAAATTCAGAAAGCTCTAGTCCGAAAAATCAAGTCTTTCCCTAATATTCAGTATTTCGAAAACTATGCATTGGTGGATTTGATAACTGACCATCATACAAAATATGGCTTGAACAGATGCTATGGCGCCTATGTTATTTCAAAAGAGCAGGAACAAATACTTGCCATTTCTTCTAAGCTGACAGTCCTTTCTACGGGAGGTGCAGGTCAGTTGTATTTACGTACCACCAATCCCCCTGGAGCCACCGGTGATGGATTAGGTGCCGCGTACCGGGCTCGAGTAAAGATGGAGAATTTACCCTACGTACAGTTTCACCCGACGGCATTGCTTCCAAAAGTAGATGACAAGACTTTTTTAATATCAGAGGTCATCCGGGGCCAAGGGGCTCAATTGAAGAATCATAAACAAGAGCGATTCATGCTAGATTATCACCCCAAAGCAGAATTGGCTCCTAGAGATATCGTCTCAAGAGCTATTGAGATGGAAATACGTAAATCAAAAAAGGACTACCTATTGCTGGATGCTCGAAATATATCCGAAAAAAAATGGAAAAAGAGATTGCCAAACATCTTTGGTGCATTGGCCAAAGTCAATATAGACCCAACTAACGAAATGATTCCGATTGTACCGGTGGCGCATTATTTTTGTGGTGGAGTGGTTGTCAATCATTTTGCTGAAAGTCATATGCAAGGATTATATGCCATTGGAGAATGTAGTTACACCGGTCTTCATGGTGCCAATCGCCTGGCCTCTAATTCTCTGCTAGAAGCACTCGTATTCTCCCACAGAGCTGCTATTAGTTGTATAGAAAAACTAAATAGGGAAGAAAATTCGCTCAACAATCAAACAACCCAAAACGTTCCACCTTGGAGTGGGGAATCATACCAGAGAATTTATAATCTGTCCCACATAAGGCAACTACGAAAGGATTTGCAAAATACCATGAATCAATATGTTGGAATTTTCAAGACCGATCAGGGATTGAAGACAGCAGAGCAAAAAATGTTGACTATATATCAAAATGTTCTCAATATCTATAAGGAAAATAGACTGAACTTAGAATTGGTAGAATTAAGAAATATGGTCAGCATAGCACACTTGATTATCCAACAAGCAAAATTGATCAAAGAAAACAAAGGTGTTTTTTATAATAGAGATAATGCTTGAAGATTTTATAAACTTTTATCACAAAGACCTTGAAAATCTCATTGATACCTACATAGACGAGGATATTGGACCTGGGGACTTGACTTCAGTATTTTCCCTATACCCTACTTCCGAAGGCACTGCTCAATTACTTGTGAGACAAGAATGTACTGTTGCTGGGATTGAAATGACAAAGTTGCTTTTATCAAGATATGATTCAAAATTAGAATTACAGACCTATTATAAAGATGGAGATTATATTGAGCAAAATAAAATTCTCCTTGAGATAAAAGGTTCTGCTCAATCAATTCTTTCAATTGAAAGGCTTCTATTGAATTGTATAGGTCGAATGACCGGTATTGCAACCGCCACTAATGATTTAGTAAATAAAATCAGTGCAACCGATTGCAAAATACTGGATACTAGAAAGACTACTCCTGGTTTTCGACTATTCGAAAAATGGGCCGTTTTGATTGGTGGAGGAGAAAACCATCGAATGGGTTTATACGATGTTATATTATTAAAAGACAACCACATAGATTTTGCAGGGGGAATTAGTAAAGCACTAAAAAAACTATCCGCATCGTTAGAGAGTTTTCCCTCAAAAAAAGTTGTTATCATTGAGGCTCGAGATTTAGCTGAGGTACGTGAAATTCTGAAATTTAACATCGCTGATAGGATCCTATTAGACAATTTCCCCATTAATTTGATTCCAAAGGCTATAGACCTTATTAATGGTAGAGTTCAAGTTGAGGTTTCTGGAAATATCAATAAAGACAATATTCTTGAATATGCTATTCCGGGGGTAAAATATATATCCGTGGGAGCGATTACTCATTCAGTTTCAGTAATAGATTTGAGTCTTTTGAAAACCCCTTTAGAATCCTGACTCTAAGATCGGAATAGGCTAAAACCATTTCCAAGCCTGAGAAAAGTGCCATTTCAAAGTGTTATTCAACTGATAATATTGTTTTACTCTCAATGTAATCAGACAGTTTCCTGAATAAGTTTGAACTATTAATCCGAATATCTTTAATTTAACTATGGCACGATTTTTGATTTCGATACATTCGTAGATTAAATAAACTGTTAATTTCGGAAAATATTAATTAATCAGGCTCTAATCACTTTGTTGTGGAATGAAACAAAAAGGTTTAACTATATATTTTAGAAAATAAATAAAAAAGTCATTTCTTTTAACTATTTTTGTACAAGATTTTTAAGGGACAAAAAGAATCGAACATCACAATCGGAATTTACATGTTTAAGCTGTAGATTTTCTATGAATGCGGATATCAATGCTGCCAATAACATCAGGGACATCGGAGCGTGTTCCTTCTTCCAAAATATGGGGAGTAAAGAGTGTTCCTTGCCGGATACGGCGATGGTACACCGAACCTTAAAAATACCTTGGATCATGCATGGTCGTAAAGGGAAAAAGGGGGTAAGTCAACATGAGTAGATTTTTATCTACATATAGCTTTCGTTTAAAACGAATTCTAATCCACAATAAAGTGATTAGAGCCATTAATCATAAAATAATTTAAAAATGAGTTTTTTCAAAAATGCACTTCTATTTGTTGCCATCTCAATGCCCTTTGTGTGGTGTATTGGACAAACCAAATTATATGTCCATCCACAAGCTGAAGATTATGTAAATACCACAAATACCATCGCCATATTGCCTTTTCAGGTGACCATGGAACTTAGACCCAAAGAAAGAGAAAGAATATCAGAAGAAGAATTAAAAGAAATGGAATTGGAAACTGCTGTTTCTATACAAAAAAGTATGTATTCGTGGTTTTTGACCCGAAAAAAAAGGGGGAAGTTTTCTAAGGAGATCCAAGATCCAAATAGAACAAATAATTTACTTAAAGACGCAGGAATTGACCGTCAAAAATTATCAGAAATTGATTTTGTCAAATTGGGTGAAATTCTCGAAGTAGAATGTGTCATATCTGGTGTCTTTAGTGCAGTGAAACCAACTTCTGTTGGAGTTGGAATCGCAAGCTGGGTATTTTTAGGTGGAAGCACAACAACAAGTAAAACAACAGCTAACATTAATTTCAACGACACTAGACAAGGTGATCTGACGGTTAACTATTATAAAGCACTAAGAAGTGGAGTTGTAAAAGATAAAGACGATCTGATAAATGTCTTAATGAGAAAAATAACTCGCAGGATTCCCTATACAAAATAGCATATTTATGCAATTGTCTGGGCTGAAAAAATAATTTGATTATTCCCTTGTAATAGAATCAAATGTGTCCCCATTGTTGAAGTGAATACTAAAGCAACTATTATTCCATTCAAATGAGGAAAAATTTCACAAACAGCTTATCAATTCACTACCTCTTGATTGTAAGACACCTTCCCTATAAATACATTTCTAAATCATTCGGAATCGTTTGTTATTTTATTGTTAGATACAATCAAAACGTTATAGATAAACACTATTGCCTTCGCTTATCTATCAGATGATGAGGTTACCTATACCATAGAATGACATGAACATAGTGTACCAAAAGTACTTTCCGTTGTACAGCAAAAACTAAGACCCTGATTGACAATGATATTTTATTGAACTAAGGTGGTTGCTAAATGATCCCCTGGAATTAAACAAGAATGGAGTCTGCATTGGTATGGAAATAATATCATTCTCCACATATGATTAAAAAACGATTTGCATATCTACTTTCTTATCTTTGTAGATAATCATAGAATGAAGTATAAGCGTATTCTTCTCAAACTTAGTGGAGAAGCCTTGATGGGATCGCAATCCTATGGGATTGATCATCAAAAACTGAAACAATACGCAATAGAAATCAAAAAGGTCGTTGATTTCGGAGCCGAATTAGCGGTTGTAATCGGAGGAGGAAATATCTTTCGAGGTCTAGAAAACATCAAACAAGGTATCGATAGAGTACAAGCTGATTATATGGGAATGCTCGCAACCGTGATTAATGGACTAGCACTTCAAACTGCTGTGGAGAAACAAGGAATTCCTACTAGATTACAAACTGCAATAGATATTGAAGCTATAGCCGAACCTTTTATCAAAAGAAGAGCCGTTAGACACCTAGAAAAAAAACGAGTTGTCATATTTGGTGCCGGTACTGGAAATCCCTTTTTCACAACCGATACAGCAGCAGTTCTTAGAGCAATAGAAATCAATGCTGATGTAATTCTGAAAGGCACAAGAGTCGATGGAGTTTATGATTCCGATCCCCAAAAAAATAAACTAGCTATAAAATTTGATTCACTTTCGTTTGAAGATGCCCTTAAAAAAGGAATAAAAGTTATGGACACCACAGCTTTTACACTAAGTCAAGAAAATAAATTACCCATCATTGTTTTTGAAATCAATAAGAATGATAATTTGATGCGAATTGCAAAAGGTGAAAAAATCGGAACAATTGTACACCTCTAAATTAAATCCATGAATGAAGAAATAGAATTCATAATAGAACAAGCCAAAGAATCAATGGAATTAACTATTTCACATTTGGTGAAGGAACTACAAAATATTCGAACCGGAAGAGCAAGCCCCGCGATGCTTTCAAGTGTTTATGTGGACTATTATGGTCAGCCAACACCACTGAATAAAATAGCCAGTATCAATACCCCTGATAGTAGTACTATATTTGTCCAACCTTGGGATAAAAAACAAATAATAGAAATCCAAAAAGGGATAATGCAGGCAAACCTTGGTTTTAATCCAAATAACAACGGAGATATGGTCATTATAAATGTCCCTCCTTTGACCGAGGAACGGAGAAAGCAACTGGCCAAATTAGCCCGCAATGAAGCTGAAAAAGCACGGATCTCTATTCGCCAAGCGCGACAAGAAGCCAATCATAGCATTAAAAATACAGAAACTTCAGATGATTTACAACAAAACAGCCAAATAGATATACAGGAACTAACCAATCACCATATAAAAAAAATCACTGAAATTTTAGAAGTCAAACAGCAAGAGATTCTGAAGGTCTAATAAAGATTTCCTTGTATACCTCCGTAATCATCTATCTAAAATCTCAATAGTATTTTGACTTTTTGAGGCAAAGTTCTCCCTGATTGATCATCAAACCAAAAACTTCAGCGTAAAGAATAAAATTCGAAAAATTTATTTTTGCCATATAGGATAAGCAGTTGAACACATTGAGAATAGATAAAATTCTAAAAACTTCTAAAATAGGAGATCAAATCATTGCAAGGGGCTGGGTAAGAACCTTTCGGGCCAACAGATTTGTAGCCCTAAACGATGGGTCAACAATAAAAAATTTACAATGCGTTCTTGATTTCGAATCTCTAGACAAAAAAATGCTTAAATCCATTACAACTGGTGCTGCCCTGAAAATTGAAGGGATCCTAACTGAAAGCATAGGCTCAGGTCAGAATATAGAGTTGCAAGTAAAAAAACTGAATGTAATTGGAATATGTGACCCCGAAATATACCCCATACAACCTAAAAAACATAGTCTAGAATTTTTAAGAGAAAAAGCCCATCTGAGAATACGGACAAACACCATCGCTGCAGTCATGAGGGTAAGGTCTAATTTAGCTATATCCATTCATCAGTTTTTTAGTCAAAAAAATTTTTTTTATATCCATTCACCAATCATCACCTCTAACGATGCCGAAGGAGCTGGGGATTTATTCAGAGTGACCACACTCGAATTAGAAAATTTACCCCAAAATAACATTGGAAAAGTCGATTTTGAAAAAGACTTTTTTGGCAATCCAACACATCTTACGGTCTCGGGTCAACTACAAGCAGAAATCTATGCACAAGGCCTTGGTAATGTGTACACTTTTGGACCAACCTTTAGGGCTGAAAATTCCAATACCGCAAGACATCTGGCTGAATTTTGGATGATTGAACCCGAAATGGCATTCCATGATCTAAATGATAATATCCAGCTGGCAGAAGAATTTATACGTTGGGTTTTGAGAGATACTCTAGAAAATTCTGAAGCAGATTTGGCCTTTCTCAATGATCGATTCGAAGCTGAAGAACGTCAAAAGCCTAAGAATCAGAGAAGTGAGTTCAATCTGATTGATCGGATCAAATTTATTATTAATCATGATTTTGAGCGTATTTCATATGATCAAGCAATTAGAATACTCCAAAATTCCAAACCCAATAAAAAGAACAAATTTAAATACCCAATCACTGGTTGGGGTATAGACCTACAAAGTGAACACGAAAGGTTTTTGGTAGAAAAACATTTCAAAAAACCAGTGGTGATTTATGATTACCCAAAGTCAATAAAAGCATTCTATATGAGAATGAACCCCGATGATAAAACAGTAGCGGCTATGGATGTTCTTTTTCCCGGTATTGGAGAAATCGTAGGGGGATCTCAACGAGAAGAACGTATTGATTATCTACGCAAACGAATTAATGAATTGAATATCAGTGCCAAAGAACTTTGGTGGTATTTAGAGCTACGTCAGTTCGGAAGCGTACCCCATAGTGGTTTTGGTCTAGGATTTGAACGCCTTGTGCAGTTTGTCACAGGAATGAATAATATTCGGGATGTGATTCCATTCCCAAGAACACCCCAAAATGCTTCATTTTAACCTTTGCATAAACTCCAATTATCCTCTATAAATATTTATATCACTTGATTATAAATTATTATGCTCAAAAAATATTTGAGTAACTAAGAGATATGTACATTCTATATCTAACCTAAACATCATCCAGTCCGAAAGGATTTTATCAAGATGGTAAATCAAGACAATTTCTATAGTGCGAAGACCAAATCAGAGATTTTCAGAAATACCCCCAACCTGAATGGGAATACGGTTTAGGATTCGTTACAATAAAGAGGTAAATTAGTCCTCATAGTAGTGATTCTAATTTTATTGCATAGCCTTCTAAAGATTTTTTGATACGTATCTTTAGTTAGATTCTAATAATAAAATGACTCTACAAATTTACAATCATGATTAAAATCAGAAAAATATCTCACACAAAATATATTCCAAACAACCAATACTTGCCTACTGAAATAATTATATTGGATGTGAAATACCAACATATAAAAAGATTGATTTATTAGTTTTTGTTAATTGTAAATCCCACCATATGTCTTCGATGGAAAATCAGATGATTAAACTTATAGGATGATGTCATCATTCCAACATCTCTCATTCGTTCAAAGCAAAAAATTCCATTTCAGTAATTTTGCCCTATGTTAAAAAACTACCTGGATTTAAAACAAACCGGGAGATTATCACCCCAGCAGATTCGATTAATGAACCAAATTCACATGAATTTGCAAGAACTAGAGCAAGCAGTCGAAATAGAGATCAACGAAAATCCAGCATTGGAAAGAAACAATTATGAAGATATAGACCCCCAAGAGAGAGTGGATTCTGAAGGGGAACAAAATCATGATAATAAATCAGATGATTTTAGTTGGGATACAAGCAATTTGGATGATGACATTCCTAATTACCGCCTTTATGATAAATATGGAGCTAGAGAAGAAAAAGAATCTTTTCCAGTGGCTTTTGAGAAAAGTTTCCATGAGCGAATTATGGATCAGATTGGAAGCCTCAATTTTACACCTCAACAAGTACCGATCGCTGAATTTCTCATTGGAAGTATAGACGGCAACGGCTATATCCGTTTATCCAATCAAGATATCATAGATTACCTCGCATTTAACCTCAATATTGAAATAACGGCTGACGATCTATACCCTATTACCAAAGCTATACAAAGTTTAGACCCTGCTGGAATAGGAGCACGAGATCTTCAAGAATGTCTATTGTTACAATTAAAGAGAAAATCAAATAAAACCAAAGAAGTTCAACACGCAATTAAAATTGTTGACAAGCACTTCAGTTTATACGCAAATAAACGGTTTAATAGGCTAAAGGCAAGCATGAAGATAAGTGAAAATGATTTGCATGATGCTATAAAAATAATTAAAAGCTTAAATCCCAAACCCGGGGGCTCATCAGGTTCTTTTCAAAGAAATTCATATGTAATTCCTGATTTTACAGCCAAAATTGAAGGTGAAGAGATTCAATTAATTCTTAACCAAAATAATCTCCCCCATCTGAGGATATCAAAATCTTATCGGCAAACACTCCTTGCATTCAAAGAAAGTAAAAACATTTCTTTAAAGGAAAAAGAAACCATTGAATTCATTAAGTCTAAGGTAGAAAATGCCAAGTCATTTATTAACCTTATTTACCAACGTTATATCACACTAGAAACTACGGTGAGAGCAATTATCAATCATCAGATTGAATATTTTTTGACTGGGGATGAAAAAAAACTCAAACCCTTGACTCTCAAAAAAATTGCCGATGAGACCCAAATGGATATATCAACTATATCAAGAGTCACTAGTAGCAAATACATAGATACACCCTATGGGGTAAAATTGTTGAAGTATTTCTTTTCTGAAGGTCTAATGACCAAAGATTCTCAAGAAATTTCTTCGTATAATGTAAAAAGTGCCATAAAAGAGATTATTGATTCAGAAAATAAAAACCAGCCCTTTTCTGATATTGCTATTTCCAATATCCTAAAAAATAAAGGTTATAACATAGCTCGAAGAACTATTACCAAGTATAGAGAACAACTCAAAATACCAGTTTCAAGATTGAGAAAGCAATTAGAGAAGAAAGAAAATCAAACCTAGCTTTAAAGCATTTATTCGAAGATTTTTTTCCTGACCTACAATACTTAAATCAGTTAAAACTGCATTTGTTTCGTATGCAAGGTAAAAGTTCCAAGTATTGTAACCAAAACTGAGAAATACTTCGTTACTTAACCGGTTTATTTCACTCAAAATACTGGTGTTTTGACCTTCAAATTTTGTTCTTGCCGAAAAATTCCAAAGAAATTTGGTTCCACCATAAATTCTCCAAAACTGATAAGCAGTTGGTGAGCTAGTCCTCCATCGGAATTCGATTGGCAATTCAATTGATTGAAAACCAAATGACATGGAATTGCCGGTCACTGTATTAGTGCTTAATTGATATTCGATTTTATCTTGATCTTGATCTTTCGGATCAATCCTTAGAAGATTTGAATTATACTGAGTTGTTGAATATCCCAACCCTAAACCAAAAGCCCATTGGCCATCTTTTGAGATAGGCATATCCCTAATGAATCCTATTTGAAAATGACTAGAAATTCCGCGCTGAAAAAATTCGCTTTGATTTCGAATGATAGACAAAAAAGTGACCCCGAGGTAAATCTGATCCTCTCTGTATTTTTCTATCGCAATTTCTTGTGCGTGAGCTGTACATAGAAAACCTATTAGAAAGAAAAGGGACCAATGTTTTTTTGCCATTTCTTAACCTAATGAAACATGAGTGTCAACTAACTTCTGATTCTCCGAACATAACCACATCTTATATGTTAAGCAATAATAAAGAAAGAGACTATTAAGTCTCTTTCTTATGAAAATGAAACCAAATTCTGTAGTTTCCCAGGCTACACCAACAATTAGAACAACATATGTAAAACCCCATGTTTAATTGTTCCGTTGGTTTAAACTTGGTTTCAATTTAGATTCTGAGCAGAAGATCCCACTCTGGTAGTATAATTAATTTTTAGTGCGCTAACTTTCCTAAGTTCTTGTTTGATATCAGTGATAAGTCCCATCTTTGTATCCCCATCTACTTTTAAAGCTGTGGTGAGAACATTTTGCAATTCTTGTCTTTTAGAAGCACGTTCTGCTAAGACAAAAGGTCCTACATCTTCAACATCAGCAAATTTATCATTGAGCTGAATTCTAGCTTGATCCCCATAGGTCTCTTGGTATCGAATCGACGGTTTTCCAGCATAGATATACAATACCCTATCTTTTTTATCTAATTTCTGAACTTGATCCGCAGTGGGAAGGACATTAGATACCATCAACGTACTGTCTCGCATCACGGTTGCCACCATGAAGAAAAAAAGTAACATAAAAACGATATCGGGTAAGGAGGCAGTTGAAATTGCCGGTAAATCTCCTGATTTTTTTTTGACAAATTTTGACATAAGTTACCTAATGTTTAATTACGACTTGCTTTTGATGGCTCAGCTTCAGAAAGCTTTTGAGGGTACATCTGTTTCACTGAATCAAGTCTTGGCTTAAGATTATCTTTTATTTCTACATCAAACCTCGGATCATCATATTGATTTTGAGCTTCCACGTAAGTCATATTTAGATTTGGGTATATCCTGAGAAATTCTCTATTTCGCAAATCATTATATGCTGCAACTAATTCATTCTGTACCGCTATATATACCTTGTATGAAGACTCTCTATCATTTTTGAGTGAAATGACGGCTCGTTCGGGATTAACAGAGGAGCTAGGATCTTTAGCACCTTGACAATAAACACAAGATTCTTCTCCTTCACCGGCACCGTTATCCAGAAATTCGATTGCTAACTCGCGCAGATCGACCAACTGAGTCGGATTCTCTTCAACAAGCAGCTGATTGTATTTATTGACAAGCACCTCAAAAATGTTACGTTCTTTTATTTCTGGCGGATCGTCCAATTGATCCATCGGAGGCAGTTTTCGGTTAATACCGCTATCAGTTTCTATAGTAGTGGTGACCAAAAAGAAGATAAGCAATAGAAAGGCGATATCTGCCATAGAACCGGCATTAACATCAGCTACTTTTCTAGGCATTTTTAGAAGACTTAAAAATTTGTGAAACTCCACCCCAAAGCATCGAACCAAGGGCTACAATGACCAAGATATAAAATAATCTCAGTCCCGTTTCGACCAATCTTGACCCTGCAGCTGAGAGCACTTGATTATCTTTCATAGGAGTTTCTTCTCCTGAAGACAAAAGAAATGCAATCAAAAAAGCACCTAAAAAGAAACCAATGGAAATAAGAGATTTTTTGAGAGTTTGGTTATCTCTGAATATATCCCTAAGGGCAAATAAGAGTGTAGAACCCACGATTAGAATCAAGACACCAATCGATAAACTAACGAAAGAAGATACTGGACCAAAACCCCCATTTTGAGCACCTATCTCAATTTGTTCATCCCCTAGATAGAGTATCCGCAAAAGCAAGTACAACCCCAGCAGAGTTATTACCAAGGTGACTATCCGAACAATGATGAGGACCTTAGGAGTATCTTCTGAACTTGCTGTAGTCAGAAATTTCATTATACGGTGTTTTTGTGTTCTACAAGAATATCTACTAAAGAAATGGAAGCATCCTCCATACTATTGACTATAGAGTCAATTTTACCTATGATATAGTTGTAGAATACTTGTAAAATGATGGCTACGATCAATCCAAAGACAGTTGTTAAAAGAGCAACTTTTATGCCACCGGCAACCAAAGAAGGTTGCATATCTCCTGCAGCTTCAATTTTATCAAACGCTTGTATCATACCAATTACTGTACCCATGAAGCCAAGCATTGGAGCCAAAGCAATGAAAAGAGAAATCCACGAAACGTTTTTTTCAAGCTGTCCCATCTGTACTCCTCCATAAGCAACAACCGCTTTTTCAGCACTTTCAACACCTTCATCTAATCGTTCTAAGCCCTGAGTGAAAATTGACGCAACTGGTCCTTTGGTATTAAGACATACATCTTTTGCAGCTTCTACACCCCCGATTTTAATGGCGGCTTCAATGTTTTCAACCAATTTTTTATTATCGGTAGTAGAAAGATTTAAATAAATAATTCGTTCTATCGAAATTGCCAATCCCAGAATGAGACAAACTAAGACGATACCCATAAAGCCTGGACCTCCTTCTATGAACCGTTTTTTAAGTTCTTGTGTGAATCCAGTTGCTTCTTGTTCGTCTGTGACATCTTGCACCACCGCAGTGATTATGTCATCCGAAATCGCTTCAGTGCTTGTAAATCCAAAAGCCATGGGCATCATTGCGAAAATGGCTGATAGTAATAAAATTTTCTTCATTGTAAGATTTATATTATAAAATTTATAGGTGGCTAAATATAGTAGTTTTCTAAATAATAACAGTTGCAGAGAGGAAGGGATTCGAACCCTCGATTCCGATGCAATCGGAATACACGCTTTCCAAGCGTGCGCCTTCGACCACTCGGCCACCTCTCTTTTCGACAATTGGTTAAAATTAGAAATAAAATCGAAACTTAAATTTAGAGGCAAAATAAAAAAATATCATTTAATAATAGCACACATTCAAAAATTTTATTTAGTATGTCTCAAAAACCTTAATAGCATTTTGGGTTGTTTTTTCCGCAACCAATTCTGGACTTTCATTGTAGCACTCAGAGATTTTTCTGACAATAAATTCAAGGTAAGCTGGTTCATTTCGTTTACCTCTATAAGGAGAAGGACTTAGATAGGGTGCATCTGTTTCTAATACTATTCGATCGATCGGTATCCTGTTTAAAATTTTATCTAACCCTCCATTTTTAAAAGTTACCACACCTCCAATACCCAGATAAAACCCAATGTCTATAGCTTGAAAAGCCTGTTTTAAACTACCTGAAAAACAATGAAAAATTCCTCGCAATTTTTTTTGTTTTTTACTTTTTAAAATTGAATAGGCATGTTCAAAGCTCTCTCTTGTATGGATCACAATTGGGAGGTTTAGATTTAGTGCCCACTCGATTTGAATTTCAAAAGCTTCTTGTTGATGCTTTTGATATTTTTTTGACCAATAGTAATCCAATCCGATTTCTCCGATGGCATAAAAAGGTCTTTTGGTGATTTCTGATTTGATTTGGTCTAATTCTTCTTTAAAATTCTCATCAACCGAGCATGGATGTAATCCCATCATCAATTTGATTTTTTTTGGAAAACGGGTTTCTAGTTCATACATAGAACTGATGTGATTGGAAGAGATCGCGGGTAAGAAAAAATCCGTAACATTGCACTGGTTTGCACGGTTAATGACCTTGTCAATATCTTTTTCGAAGTCTTCTAGATATAGGTGGCAATGGGTATCGATAAGTTTCATTTTTGGAATAACTTGGATTTAAGAAAGTATTGTATCTATTGAAATATTGAAATACGGAAATGCAAAGCTAAGATACACTCGAACATACCATCTGTTGTGTAAAGGGAGCATCAATAACATAAAGGGAATATTTCTTCTTGATACGGGGGCTTCTATTAGTTGTTTAGATTTAGAAAAAAAAGCCCATTATGGGATAGATTCTGTAGGAGAAACAATTGAAGCTATGGATGCTTCGGGAAATAATATTTCTGCTAGTCCAACCGGCTTGTGTAGGTTGAAACTAGGGCGATACTATATCGGAGAGCATCCTTTTATGTTGTTTGATATGAGTTCAATTAACAGTGGATTAGCCGAAAACAAATGCAGTCCGGTAGATGGTTTTATAGGGGGTTCGTTGTTAAAGGAATTAGGAGCCCAAATTGACTATAGGACCATGACGCTCAGGTTTGGATTACAATCCTAAAGCTTCTTTTTGATTCCCTACCATCAAGAGTTCTTCAGGTTTTTCTAATCCCTCTTTGATTGCGACCAAAAATCCAACTGATTCGCGGCCGTCGATAATTCGGTGATCATAGGAAACAGCCAGATACATCATTGGCTTGATGACGACTTGATTTTCAACAGCAATAGGTCTTGGAATGATATTATGCATACCAAGTATAGCAGACTGAGGTGGATTGATGATTGGAGTAGATAGCATTGACCCAAATACACCTCCATTGGTGATAGTAAAGGTTCCACCTGTCATTTCATCTATGGTAAGTTTTCCGTCTCTTGCTTTGGTTGCAAGTCGAACAATTTCTTGTTCAATTTGAGGGAAAGAGAGAGTTTCAGCGTTTCGAACTACAGGAACCATTAGTCCTCTCGGGCCCGAAACTGCTATGGATATATCATGATAGTCATAAATGATTTGTTGGTCTCCATCAATCATTGAATTTACCTCTGGGAATTCTTTTAATGCTCGAACCACGGCCTTTGTAAAAAAACTCATAAAACCCAATTTTACACCGTGCTTTTCCAAAAATATTTCCTTGTAGGTACTTCGAAGATCAAAAATTGGTTGCATATTCACCTCGTTAAACGTCGTCAACATGGCTGTCTGATTTTTTACTGCAACCAATCTTTGGGCAACTTTACGTCTGAGTGAACTTAGTTTTTTTCGATTAGATGTTCTTTTGATTCCTTGGGGGGGAGTTCCCATAGAGTGGACTGCTCTCAAGGCATCTTCCTTGGTGATTCTGCCATTTCTACCTGTTCCATTGACTTCTGAGGCGTGAATTCCCTTTTCTGCTAGAATTTTTTTTGCAGCAGGAGAAGGTATGTTTACTTTTTGAACAACAGCTGATGTGTAATTTGTAGATAGTGGATTTTTCCAATCCTCTGATCGAACATCTGGACGATTTGAAGACAGAGGCTTATTAAAATCGAGTTGCGATGATGGATTCGATTGATTGCTGAGGCTTGAGGATGCTTGGGTATTTTCTGTAATTAATTCTGTCTTATCAGTATCCTTATTTTGTTGGTCATTATCTGAAACAACTGAGGTATTGATTGTGGCGACAACATCTCCAACATTTATAATATCTCCCTCTGAAACCAGAAAGGTGATAGCACCACTATTTTCTGAATACAATTCAAGAGTTGCTTTATCAGAATCAAGTTCAGCAATCAGTTGGTTCTTTTTAACGAGGTCGCCATTGTTGACTAAAAGTTGCGCAATTTCGACTTCTGAGACCGATTCTCCGGGTGATGGTGCTTTAATTTGAATTTCCATGGTTAAAGGTATTGGTAGGGATTCAACTGGGAGTCCATAGACATTTGCTTAGTTGTTTTATATCGAATATAAATGTAATTGCTTTTATGAGTGAACAGTTAAGGCAAATATATCTATTGATGAGTCAAAAACTGCATTGAGTATTTGTTTTTGACGTTTTGAATATCTTGTTTTATTTCCGGAAGCAGTAGAACTATAGAACCTTCTGGATACGGGTCTAAACCTGCGTGCTTCTTCTAATCTCATCAGTAGAAATGCCCAGACACCCATATTTCGTGGTTCTTCTTGAGCCCAGACAATATCCTGTGTATTCTTATATTGTTTTAATATTTCGCGTATTTGGGTTTTGGGAAGAGGGTAAATCTGTTCTAGTCTCACCAGGGCAACATCGTAGCGATTCCTTTTTTCTCTTTCATCATAGAGGTCGTAATAGAATTTGCCCATACAAAAGACCAATGTCTTACAGTTTTCTGGTTTTACCAGGTTATCGGGTATAATTCTTTTGAAACTTCCGCTTAAAAACTCCTTTCTTTCTGATAAAACCAAAGGGTGTCTGAGCAAACTTTTGGGTGTAAAAACAATTAATGGCTTACGGTATTCAACTTTCATTTGTCTCCTTAGTACGTGAAAAAAGTTGGCGGGAGTGGTACAATTAACTACACAGATGTTTCCTCTTGCACACAACTGTAAAAAGCGTTCAATACGCCCTGATGAATGTTCTGCACCTTGTCCCTCATACCCGTGGGGTAGAAATAGTACCAACCCATTTTGCACCTTCCATTTGGCTTCTGCTGAGGTGAGGTATTGATCTATAATGATTTGTGCTCCGTTTGCAAAATCTCCAAATTGAGCTTCCCAGATAGTCAAGCAATTGGGATCAGCTAGGGCATATCCATACTCAAAGCCCAGTACTCCATATTCGGACAGCAAAGAATTGTATACACGAAAATTTCCTTGATTTTGGGTACTGATTTCATTGAGTTGTATGATTTGAATTTCAGCATCTTCGCTTTTGATTATACCGTGTCTATGAGAGAAAGTTCCTCTTTCGACATCTTGACCTGATATACGCACATTATGGTTTTCCAAAAGCAAGGAACCATAAGCTAGGTGTTCTGCTGTTGCCCAATCAATTTTATGGGTTTGGTAGAGCATTTTCTTTCGTTCTTTGATCAATCGAAGAATTTGCCTCAAAAATTGATGATCATCAGGAAGACGTGTCAATGCTTTAGCCACCTTTAGAAAGTCTTGTTCTCTTATTCCGGTTTGGATGTCCAGGAATGTATCTTCTTCTTCTACATGGCGGTATGCTTTCCAAACATTTTCCATAAAAGCAGTAATAACTGGTCCAAGCGTATCTTTTCGAGAATCTTCGTGGCGTTCAGACAAGTAAGCCTCATATTCTTGTTCAATTAATTCGATATCTCTATCTTTAATAGAGTTTTCCTTTTTCAGTTGGTTGGCATAAATTTCTTTTGGATTTGGATGTTTGGCTATTATTTTGTATAGTTTTGGCTGTGTAAATCGTGGTTCATCTCCTTCATTATGTCCATACTTTCGGTACCCTAATAGATCTATAAAAACATCTGATTTGAATCGGGATCTGTATTTCAGGGCAAAAACCGAAGCATGTACAACGGCTTCAACATTATCGGCATTAACATGTAGTACTAGTGATCTTGTTATTTTGGCTACATCTGTACAATAGGTACTAGATCTTCCGTCCTGGTAATCGGTAGTAAAACCTATTTGGTTATTCACGACAATATGGATGGTTCCGCCAACTTGGTACCCTTTGAGTTCGGCCATTTGAACTAATTCGTATGCCAATCCTTGTCCGGCAATTGCGGCATCACCGTGAATTACAATAGATAGTACTTTTCCATTATCTCTATGATGATCTCTATCGATTTTTGCTCTAGCTATTCCTTGAACAATTGATCCAACTGCCTCTAGGTGTGATGGATTCGGGGCTAGAGTTAGTTTTACTCTTTTCCCTTTTTTGGTCAGTCGATTTGAAGTCCAACCCAAATGGTATTTAACATCACCATCGAAAGAACTGTCTTGGTAATCTTTTCTTTCAAATTCATTAAAAATATCTACTGGAGATTTTCCAAATACATTTGCTAAAACATTGAGGCGTCCTCTGTGGGCCATTCCAACTACAAAGTCAATAATTCCCTCATCAGCACCTGATTCAATAATAGAATCTAATGCGGGGATAAGCGATTCACCACCTTCTAGGGAAAACCTTTTTTCCCCGACATATTTTCTATGGATAAAACTTTCAAAAGCAACCGCTTGATTTAGTTTTTGGAGTATTTCAATTTTTTGATTTTGGGTAAATATCGTCCGATTTTCATTGGCATGGATATACTTTTGAATGAAATCTATTTTCCGTCCACTTCTTATATACAAATATTCTATACCAATTGCTTCACAATAGATAGATTCTAGATGCTCAATTATTTTTTCAAGTGTTGTGGTACCTATTCCGAGTAATTCACCTGCTTTAAACTTTTTCCTGAGGTCCATTTTATTAAGACCAAAGTTTTCAATATCAAGGGATGGGAAATAGTATCTTCTTTTTCGGACTGGATTGGTTTTGGTGAAAAGATGCCCTCGAGTCCTATAGTCAATCGTCAAATTGATTACTTGAAATTCTTTCCTCAGGTGCTGAGAGACTTCATCTTTTTCTACTGCTGCTGATTTGGTTGAATGATCAATATTTTCAACACTTACATCTGTGGATTGTCCATTTTCTATTGGTTCATTATTTTGTTCTTTAACTATCTCAGTAAGTCGTTCCTCTCTGGAGGGAACCCTATCGAAAACTCTGTCAGTTACTGGTTTTTGAATTTGTTGTCCATCAGTGGGGGAATAATACTGGGATTCTTCAGATGCAAAATCGTATCCTTGGAAAAAGGCTCTCCATGATGGTTCTAAATTATCGGGATCTTCAAGATATTGATGATAAAGCTCTTCAACAAACGAATTGTGTACGGCGTTTAAAAATGAAAATCTATCCATTATTTCTATCTTCAAAGTAATATACGAAATTAGTGAAAATTCAACCGTTATATTCTGCTATTCTTACTCCCAAATTCACCAAAGTGATAGGTCTCGTTATGAATGAAGTAATGGTGATGATTTTTTTAACTTCTTTGAAAAACAAAGTAAGGTCAAAGCGTTTCGACTTAATTAATTTTAGTGGCTCTAATTGCTTTGTTGTGGAATGAAACAAAAAGGTTTAACTATATATTTTAGAAAATAAAGTCATTCCTTTTAACTATTTTTGTATTAAGATTTTTTGAGGTCATCATTTTCGCTATACCAGATTTTTTTGGTCGTACGTTTTATTGATATGGAAGTTCTTTGACGTAGATACATTAAAAATAAGCTCTAATTACTTTGTTGTAGA
>Ga0209544_1000947_pt1 | contig 35234 bp, 28 predicted proteins | sample MesohylPK_FD_187297 | JGI IMG/M metagenome (GOLD analysis project Ga0209544, IMG submission 187297) | Host-associated microbial community of the marine sponge Aplysina aerophoba from Gulf of Piran - sponge mesohyl, lysed by proteinase K... | ecosystem: Host-associated > Porifera > Sponge >... | reverse complement strand
GCCTCTCCAGAGTGCATCACCACCCCGGAAACCGTGTCAAATTCCGACAGTTTTCCACAGATGCCCCGGCACCAGCCGCCTGTGGACAAATCAACACCAAGAGTGATGAAGAGGGTCATACAAGAGGCACCATGTGCCAACTCGATCAGGAGGCTGCGCAGGTACTGCAAACCCCGTCGGATGGTTGCTGTCCGCCACTTTCCGGCGCACTCGTTGTTGCCGGTCGCCACTCCGGCCCAGGCAGCGAAGGCCTGGGCGGACGGCAGCGCCGTCATGTCCGGACCGATCTCGGCCAGGATCTCATGGGCATCCCGCGCCGGACACTGGCTCATCAGCAGCACCGAAATGCCTGCCGCAGGGCGGGTCAGATGGCCGTCGATCGGCACCCCCGACGGACCCGCCCCGCGGTTGGGGTCGCGTGAGCGCTCGAAACTCACTGCTCCCAGGAGCGTCGTGATCGTCTTTGTGCTCGCCGGAGGCCGGCGGAGAACACCACCGTCCTGTTCGATCTCGTCGGGAAGCTGCGCATCTGATCTTCCAGCACTCCCCGCACCACGCACCGGCCCAGATCCAGGCACTCCACAAGCGTCGAACGTTCGAACTCCTCGAACCGCGCGGGCATCAGTGTTCCCGCTTCGTTCGGAATGGACACGAACCTGGCGAGACCCTGCGCAACAGCATCCTTGATCTCGGGCACCAGGCCAGAAAAACGCTCGATGAAATCGTCTCATCGTGCGACTCTGTCACTGTATTTTTCTGTATTTGGTGGATTGAGCCACCTCATCCTGCCGCATCTTGCGGTCAGGAGCGCTTCCCTCCTCAGCCCGTTCTCCACACTCACCAGCACCCCCAGTTCCGTCCAGCCGCCAGGATCAAGCCGCTGTCCGTACCTTGGGTCAGGACAGTCATGACAATCCCCCTCCACAAGGGGGATCGACAGCCATATATCGCCACTTTTTTTCAACAATTTAGACTGGGACCCCGCAAACCCTCACCCTTCATGCGAGTGGTCGCGACGTCATGCGCCACCAGGCGCGTCCCGATGGTATGCGCAACCGCACCACCTGTTGCCGTGATGGGGGGACAGCGATATACGGCGATACGGCTGCCTGTCTTGTCGACCGTGCAAAGCCCGAGGGCCCTGGTCCGCAAGCCCGCAGCATCACCGTATCGGCTCGAACGGGAGGTGATCATCGCGACGGAGGATCCGGGCCGGCCGCTCACCTACCGTGACGCCGGAGTCGACGTGGACGCCGGCGCGCGGCTGGTCGAGGCAATTGCGCCGCTCGCGCGCGGTACGCGGCGCACGGGAACCGACGGACTGCTGGGGGGATTCGGGGGCGTCTTCGACCTGGCGGCCTGCGGATACCGCGATCCGCTGCTGGTCGCGGCCACCGACGGTGTCGGAACCAAGCTCCGCATCGCCATCGACACCGGCCGCCACGATACCGTGGGAGTCGACCTGGTGGCGATGTGCGTCAACGACCTGGTTGCCCAGGGCGCCGAACCGCTGTTCTTTCTCGACTACTATGCCACCGGCACACTGTCGCTCGAACAGGCCAGGTCGGTGATCGCGGGCATCGCCCGGGGCTGCAGGACGGCGGGATGCGCGCTGCTCGGCGGCGAGACCGCGGAGATGCCGGGCATATACGGGGGCAGCGACTACGACCTCGCCGGCTTCGCGGTCGGCGCGGTGGAGCGGGACGCGCTGATCGACGGTTCCGCGGCCGCTGCGGGTGACGTCGTACTCGGGCTCGCATCCTCGGGCGTGCACGCGAACGGGCTGTCGCTGGTCCGCCGGGTTCTGGAGCGCGCCGGTCTTGATCCCGGCGAGCCGGCGCCGTTCGACCGGGACCGGTCGCTTGCCGAGGTGATGCTCGAGCCGACCCGGATCTATGTCGCCGGCGCCCGGGCGGCGATGCAGGCGGGCACAGTCACCGGAATTGCCCACATCACCGGCGGCGGCCTCATCGACAACCCGCCGCGCGCCTTCGGGGCAGGTCTGGCGGTCGACCTCGACTGCACCGCCTGGCCGGTTCCACCGGTGTTCGGCTGGCTCGCGCGCACCGGCGGCATTCAGGCGAGGGAACTGGCGCGGACCTTCAACTGCGGCATCGGTCTGGTCATCACCGTGCGTCCGGGTGACGCCGCGGCAGTCACCCGCGCACTGGCCGGAGCCGGAGAACGCGTGTTCGAGATCGGACGCCTGCGCCGGCGCGAGGCGGACACGCCCGCGGTCCGGCTCGGGTCCGTCGCCACCCTGGTCTCGACGTGAGCCGGGCGCGGACCGCCGTCCTGGTTTCCGGCAGCGGCAGCAACCTGCAGGCGTTGCTTGACGCCGCCCGGGACCCGGGGTTCCCGGCCGAGGTCGCCCTCGTCATTTCCAACGTGGCGGGAGTGCGCGCACTCGAACGCGCCCGTTCCTCGGGGGTGGAGACCCGCGTCGTCGATCATCGCCGCTTCGACGATCGCGAGAGCTTCGATGCCGAGCTTGCCGGCCTGATCCGTAGCCGCGACTGCTCGATCGTCTGCCTCGCGGGTTTCATGCGCATCCTCACAGCCGGGTTCGTGGCTGCCTGGCCGGACCGGGTCCTCAACGTCCACCCCAGTCTGCTGCCGCTGTTTCCGGGTCTGCACACGCACCAGCGAGTGCTGGACGCCGGCATGGCCATTGCCGGGTGCACGGTGCATCTGGTCTCGCGCAATCTCGATGCCGGCCCGATCGTGGCCCAGGCCGCGGTGCCGGTCCTGCCCGGTGACACCGCCGAACGGCTCGCGGCACGGGTGCTGGTGCAGGAACATCGCATCTACCCCCTGGCGCTGGCGCTGCTGGCCGCTGGCCGGGTCCGTGTCGAGAACGGGCGGGTTCTGCTCGACGCACCCCTGCCCGACCCGAAACAGGCGGTCGCGGTGCCAGACAGGGCATGACCGTCAGCGACAAACTTGTCTCTTGGCGACGCCCGCCGGCGGCGCCTATATAGCGGTGTCTAGAAACGTGGAGGGGACCAGCGTCAATGGCGGCCGGAGACACGCACACGGACCCGGATTACCGGGAACACAAGCAGTCCTACGACAACGTGATGACCCTGTTCAAGGTCTCCATTGTCGGCATCGTGATAACCCTGCTGCTGATGGCCTGGCTGGTGGTGTGACCGGATCCACCACCCGGTTCAGCCGATGATGTCGGCCTCGCTGAAGAACTGGACGATTTCCTCCGCCGCGGTTTCGGGCGCATCCGAGCCGTGCACGGAGTTCTCTCCAACCGACCGGGCAAACAGCTTGCGGATTGTCCCAGGCTCCGCCTCGTCGGGATTGGTCGCACCCATGACCTCGCGATAGCGTGCGACCGCGTCCTCACCCTCGAGCACCTGCACCACGACCGGGCCCGAGATCATGAAGGTGACGAGTTCCTCGAAGAACGGGCGCTCGGCATGGATCGCGTAGAAGCGTTCGGCCTGTTCACGCGTCATCCTGACCCGTCGCTGTGCGATGATCCGCAGCCCCGACTCTTCGATCAGGCTGTTGATTGCGCCGGTGTGATTGCCGGCGGTCGCATCCGGCTTGATGATCGAGAAGGTACGCTGAGTGGCCATGGGCTGCCCCGTCTCCGCACGCGTCGGTTTCATGAGTGGATCCGGTCCAGGGCCCCCGCCCGGACGCCGGCCTTATAGCGAGCGCCCCGGAAACCGGCAAGTTCGGCGCACTGGCGTGCGGATGAAGACGCCTGTCGGCTTGACTGCGGTAGCTCCACGGTCACGACGCTACCGGTTTCCGGACGCGGATCGGCGGGTTCAGATGGGCGAGGCGCTGCGCCTCGCGGACACGGTGCAGGCGGCGAGAGTGCGGAACCCGGCCACGCGGTCGCCGTCGCAGCCGACACAGGTGTGCGCACCGCCCCGGGCCTCGTTCGCCTCGCCTTGCCCTGAAGCCAGGCGTCGAAGGTGGGGTGGCCCGGGAGAGCTTCAGGATGTCGTGGCGGGACGCCCGCAATCCAGGCGGTGCCGGGGGTCCCATCGGGGCCGCCGCGCGTAACGCGCCTTCACGGCCGGGTCGAGCACGGCAACGAAGTCATCCCGCGCCTCGTCGTCGAGGGCGATGATCGGGCGCTCGTTCGGCACGTCGACCGCCGCGGCCTCGCTTGAGCGGAGCAGGAACTCGGCCCGGCCGACGCCCAGGATCTTCGCCGCACGGTCCGTGACGGCAAGGCGTTCACTGGAAATGCGGAAGTTCACGTGGGGCACGCGGGCCTCGTTCCTCCAGGCTGCGCCGGGGTGACGGCCGGTTTCAGGAAACAGCAGGTGCGCAGACAAGCGGCAATCCACCACACGCCTGTGCCGGCGGACGGCGGGAACGGCTCGTCGGTTCTCATTTGTTGCCGATGGTATAAGCTGCGTTTCTGCCGCATGCCGTATTCGCGGCGTTTGCAAGCCGGAAGACGGGAGGACGTCATGGCGCTGAACAGATTCATCATCGAACGCGACATTCCCGAGGTCGGGACCCTGGAACGCCAGCAACTGGCCGAGGCCGCCGCCAAGTCGAACGAGGTGCTGGCCCAGCTCGGCCCCGATATCCAGTGGGTGGAGAGCTTCGTTGCCGCGGACAAGACCTTCTGCGTCTACCTGGCGAAGGATGAGGCCATCATCCACAAGCATGCCGAGATGAGCGGCTTTCCGGCGACGAAGGTCACCGCCGTTTCCAAGACCATCGACCCGACCACCGAAAGGGCCGGCTGACCGGGACGCCGTCGGGTCGTCAAGGACGGGCCTCGCATGCACCATGGATAAGTCGGCTTCCGCTACCCGGCGGACCGGCTGAGGACGCCATGGTGGTCAGGGACGGCGCGGAGAGGGTGAAGGCCCGGCTTCGCGGGCATTTCGATGCGGGCCACGACATGCCGGGTCCGGCCCACGGCGTCACGCCTCCCCATTGCCTTCCACAACTCCATCGGCACGGTCACGGCTGGCGGCAGCGACATCACGGCGGTCCGGCGGCCCGTAGCCACCGCCGCCGCCGGTGCGCACGATCAGCCGATCTCCGGGGCGCAGTGCAAAACTCTGCTTCGAGCCCAGGGCATGGCATTGCCCGTCACGCTCGACGAGGGTTTCGGCGCGGGCTCCCGGCAGGCCTCCGAACAGTCCCTTCGGCGCAATCCTGAACCGGTCGCCGTAGGTGGCAAAGGTGACCCCGTCGCACAGGATGGAATAGACGCGCTGGAGCCCCATGCCGCCGCGCCACTGCCCGGCCCCGCCCGAGGCGGGGCGCAGGCTGTAGTCGTCGACACGGAAGAACGGGTATTCGATTTCCATCGCTTCGATCGGAATGTTCGAACAGTTCGACAGCATGGAGTCGACACCGTCGCAACCGTCGTTTCCCGGTCCGGCGCCGAAGCCGCCGCCGAAGATCTCGAGGTAGATGTTGACCCGCTCCTCGCCCCGGTGACTGAGGCAGCACACGGCCGTGGTGTCATAGCCGGGCGCGATCACGCGGTCGGGGACTGCCTGGGCGAGGGCGTCCATAACCGCGTTGACCACCCGGTAGGATGGCAGCAGCCGGGCCCGGACCGGCGCCGGCGGGCGCGGATTGACCAGCGAGCCATACGGCGCGGTCACCGTCACCGCCCGTTCCGCACCCTCGTTGAACGGAATGTCCGGGTCGGTCAGGACCGCCTTGATGCAGGCGACCGCAGAGGACACGGTTGAGGCGAAAGGGCTGTTGATGTTGCTCGCCGCCTGCCCGGCGGTTCCGGCGAAATCCACCTCGATGCTGTCACCGGCGATCCGCACCGCGGCCCGCACAGGCACCGGGTCCTGCCCGGCACCGTCGTCATCGAGCCACGCCTCGCCGTGGTAGAGCCCGTCCGGGGCCCCGGCGATCGCGGCGCGAACCCGGCGCTCCGAGTAGTCGAGCACCTCGTTCATGGCGGCCACGACGGTATCGCGGCCGTACCTGCGCACCAGTTCGCGCAGGCGCTCACCGCCCACGGCATTCGCCGCAAACTGGGCATTGAGGTCGCCGATGGTGGCGTCCGGCATGCGGACGTTGGCCCGTATCAGCCGTTCGAACGGTCCCCCGTTCCAGTCGCGCTCGAACGACCAGCGCGACGGCGGAAGGCGGATCCCCTCCTCGTGCACGTCACCGGCCTCGGGATTTAGCCCCGGTGCACCGCCGCCCAGATCGATGTGGTGGACCACGGTGGCGGTCACCCCGATCAGGTCACCGTCGAGGAAGACCGGAGAGAACAGGAAGATGTCCGGCAGATGCTGGCCGCCGGAATAGGGATCGTTGTTGACCAGGAAATCGCCATCGGCCAGCTCGTCGAGCGGATGGAACGCGAGACAGGCCCGGAAGGTGCGCGTGATCGAACCCAGCTGAATCGGGATCAGTTCGGCCTGGGCGACCACCCGGCCCGACGGGTCGAGGATGGCCGCGCTGCAGTCCTGCGCCTCGCGCACCACCGGCGAGTGGGCGGAGCGGATGAGCTTGACCCCCATCTCGTCGGCCGCCGCCAGCAGCGACCGGGTGATCACCGCCTGGTCCACCGGAGAAATCGCTGTGCGCTTCATCGGCCTCGCTCGTGCACGTCCCGCCCGTCGGGCAGGTACTGACGATATCCCGGCGGAACCGGACGGTCCATCGCGCCACTCAGGCCCCGCGGTAACGGGTTCCGAATGGTACCGAATGCGTCCGGCGTGCCGATCCGCCCAGGTCGCGCGCGGCCGCTCTCCAGGCCGGTCCGTGCCCCTGCCCCGGTGTCAGCGCATGCGCCACTTCGTGGATCACGGTGTCCCTGACCTCTTCCCACGGCGCTTCCAGCGCGAATTGCCGCGACACCGTCACCAGCCGGCGTTGCGGGAAACAGGCGCCTGCCCGGCGCTGCCCGTCATCGAACCCAAACCGCCAGTCGGCCAGGCGGTCCGCGTGCCGGCCGAGCAGCCTGTTGGCAAACCCGTGCACCCGGCGCACCCGCTTCACGTCGGCGGACCGCTTGCGGCAAGGATCAAGCGCACTGTAGGAGATGCTCCAACGCTGCCCGCGGGCGTCGCGCAGCTGTACGCGCTCCGTCCCGAACCCGACGATCACGCCGTCGGTGAAGTCGCCCGCCGCGGCGTTTTCCCGCAACCAGGCACGATCGCCGACCCGCCAGCCTGCCCGTTCGGTGTCGACCGCGATCTGCAGTTCGACGGCTGCCGGATGCCTGGCCGGGGCCAGGGTCGCGGCCGATGCTGGAGCGCGGAGCCGGATGAACGGAGGTGCGCCCCCGACCACGTGACAGGAGGATGCGCGCGTGTTCACCACCAGCCAGAGGCCGTCGAGATCCTTCAGTTCGACGACATCGCCCTTGCCGATGCCGGGAAGGACGGGGCGATCGACGCCGTCCGCGGACGGCGGTTCGCTTCCGATCGTGAGGCGGGACGGCGGAACCCGCCACCTGCCACCGGGCGTTTCCACCAGCACCGTGCGCCGGTTGCACCTGACCACCACGCCTACGTGTGTTGCACCGCGCGCCTCGAAGGAAACGGTCTGCCCCGGGCTCGGGTCGGCAGCGATGCGGGAACCGGCTTGCCACGTCACCGTAAGGCCTCCTCCTTGCGAACAGATGCCGGATGCGGCACGTCTCACCCGAACCTGCCTTGCCCGCCGGCAGTGGTCACTCCGGGACCGTCACCGCCTGGTCCGTAGATGCGTCAGGCCTGCCCGAGCACCAGGTTGCCGTGCGAATCGCGCCGCGCGGTCCAGCCCGGCGGCACGTGAACCGTCGAGCCGCCGTCGGTGATCAGCAGGGTTCCCGGCACCGGCTGCTCCGGCACTGCGGCGCGTGCCAGCAATCGTGCACGTTGCGGCACTCCCCGTTCGACCAGGTTCGTTACCCGTTCCGCCCGTGCGGACGCCGTCAGCGGGAGGTCGGGCAGTTCCAGCGGGGCGATGCGGGCGGCGACCCTGGCGCAGATCACCTCGACCGGTTCGCCCGGCGGCTTGGCAAACGCGAAGGCCCTGTGGTGAGCTGCGGCGAACAGTCCGGCAAGCCCCGGCGCCGTCAGCGTCGACAGGTCGTCGACGGCGACCGGGATCTCGAAGGCCTGGCCCGGATAGCGCATGTCGAGCGTCCGGTCGATGGCGACCGCCTTCGCATCCGGCGCCGCCAGCCGGTCACGCGCCTCGCGCTCCAGATCCTCGAGCAGTTCCACGACCTGTCCCACCTTTTCCGGCGAGACCGGGGTGGGGCGGGTCCGTGACCGGTGCACGACGTGGTCGGCACGCAGCAGGCCCAGCGCGGACATGACCCCGGCATGCGGCGGAACCACGACGGTGGCAATACCGAGTTCCTCGGCGACCCGCGCCGCGTGCAGCGGCCCTGCGCCGCCGTAGGGCACCAGGACATGGTCGCGCGGATCGCGTCCCCGCTCGGTGGAGACCTGCTGGATCGCCCGGACGATGCTGGCGTCAGCCAGGCGGACCACGCTGTCAGCCATCTCCTGAACACTCATCGAGAACCTCCCGGCGAGGTCCCGGCAGCTCTCGCGGGCAGCGCCGGCATCGATCGACATGGTGCCGTCGAGAAAACCCTCTTCCGGCAGAGTGCCGCGGACCAGGTGGGCATCCGTGACCGTCGGCAGTGTCCCGCCACGGCCGTAGCAGGCGGGACCGGGATGCGCCCCGGCAGACCGCGGCCCCACCCGCAGCAGGCCGCCGTCGTCCACCCAGGCGATCGACCCGCCGCCGGCACCGACGGTAACGATATCGATGACCGGGGTCTTCACCGGCAGCCCGTCGACCCGGGTCATCGGCACGAGGTCGGGAACGGCGTCGCGGACCAGGCAGACATCGGTACTGGTCCCGCCCATGTCCAGCGTGATCAGGTCGCGGTAGCCGGCGGCCATCGCCCCCCTCACCGCTCCGATCACCCCGGCGGCGGGCCCGGAGAACAGCGCGGCAATCGCGTTGCGCGCCACGGCCTGCGCCGGCATGCGGCCACCGTTCGACTGCATGATGCTGAAGCGTCCACGAAACCCCTTGCGCTCGAGCGCATGGTGGAAGCGGTTGACGTACCCCGCCATCACCGGCTGCACGTAGGCAGCCAGCGTGGTGGTCGATGCACGCTCGTACTCGCGAAACTCCCGGGCGACGTCGCTCGAACAGGTCACGGCCAGGTCGGGAGCAGCCTCGCGCAGGAGTGCGGCGAAGGCGCGTTCGTGTTCGGGGTTGGCATAGGCGTGCAGAAAGCACACGGCAGCCGCGTCATAGTCCCGGTTGCCGAGTGCCTGCTCGATGAGCGTACGGGCATTGCCCGGGTCGAGCGGTTCCAGCACCGTGCCGTCGGCAGTGACGCGCCCGGCGACCTCGAAGGTGTCGCGGCGCGCGACCACCGGTTCCGGCTTGCGGTAGCGCAGGTCGTAGATCGAGGCCCGGTCGTGGCGCTGCAGCAGCAGGATGTCCCGGGTCCCCCGGGTGACGAACAGGCACAGGCGCGCACCCCTGCGTTCGAGTACGGCGTTGGTCGTGACAGTGGACCCGTGCACGAGTTCCGTCACCACGGCCGGGTCGATTCCCGCCGCGGCCAGGGCATCCATGGCCCCTATGTCAGGGTTCGCCGGTGTGCTCGGAACCTTTGCGGTAAGCGCGCGGTCAGCCTCGACGGCCACGAGGTCGGTGAAGGTGCCGCCGACCTCGATCCCGACCCGCATTCGGCTGTCTCCGCCAGCCAGGTTTGGTCAGGCCGGGTCGTTCCTGGAGAACTGCATCAGCAGAACGGCAGCTCCCCGCGGGCCGGCGGTCACGGCGAGGGGAGCCTCGTGACGGAACCGGTAGAGCCCGGCGAGCCAGTCGAGTTCACCGTCGGCTTCGGCAAGCGACCCGCCGACGACGATGGCATACTGCCCGCCGGCTTCGGCCGCGCAGGTCAGGCTGGCGCAATTCCCGGGAGCGATGCGGTACAGCCGCGCACTCACGCCGTCCTCGTCGACCGGCATCACGTCGGTCCACTCGGAGGATCCCGCCGCAAGCCCGTCCGGATCCGGCAGCGGCAGGTCGTTGACCAGCCTGTGCCGCCGCCGAACGGGTTTCAGCCGGTCGCGGGCGCCCGGCATGTACTTCGCACCCGAATCCCAGCGAGACCGCAGGGTGAAGTAGTAGAGCCCGTCCTCGCCGGCCTCGATCGGCCCGTAGGGCGTATGGCCGGCGGCATAGTGCACCGAAAGCGGCCGGGCCGGGCGCCGGCCGATCCGCCCGTCGCCCTCGACGACGACCTGGAACTGCTCGTGGTCATGGAAATGCGGCGGCGTCACCGATCCCGGCGGTTGCATCACCAGGAAACCCTGGGGCAGGCCGTCGTCGTCCTTCTCGCTGCCGGGAACGTACATGCCGCGGCGCGGTACCGATCCGACGTAGGGGTTGAGGGTATAGGTCTGACCGTGAACGTCTACAGTCCGGCTCGCTTCGCGCGCCTGCGCCAGCGACGTGACAAAGGGCATGGCCGTCTCCGCCGTCAAACATGTGTTTGATTTCCCGACCCTGTTCAATAGTCTAGGCGGACACCCGGTGCAACCGGGGCCGGGACAGGCGACCGGAGCGGGGTGTCCCCGATCCTTCCGGTCGCCCCCGGACAAGGCCGTGCACGCCGGAGTGCGTCAGCAGGACCGGGATGAGGGTCGGGGAGCAAGGCATGGGCGAGACCGCGTCTGCAGATGGGTCGGGACCACCGCGGGGCGGACGACGCGGCAGGGGTCGGCACACTCCCAAGGGACGCCAGGTCGATCCGGCGGCACTCGAGCAGGTGCGAACGGTGCTCGGCAACCGGCCGCGCCGGCGCGACCTGCTGATCGAGCACCTGCACCTCGTCCAGGACCGGTTCGGCCATCTCTCCGCAGCCCATCTCGCCGCGCTCGCCAGCGAAATGCGGCTCGCCATGGCCGAGGTCTACGAAGTCGCGACCTTCTACGCCCATTTCGACGTGGTCCGAGGCGACGAGACACCTCCGCCGGCCCACACCGTGCGGGTATGCGACAGCCTGAGCTGCTGCATGTTCGGTGCCGAGGCGCTGCATGCCCGGCTTGCCTCGGCCTGCGGCCCGGACGTCCGGGTTCTGCGCGCGCCCTGCATGGGCGCCTGCGACAAGGCCCCGGTCGTTGCCGTCGGTCATGACCTCGTGGAGACCGCCTGCGTCGAAACGGTGATCGCCGCGGTCGGCAGCGGAGTCTCGCCGCGACCCCCGTCGAGCCCGGTCAGATACCACGACTATCTTGCTGCCGGCGGCTACCGGCTGCTGCGCGACTGCCTGTCGGGACAGACCAGCGCGGAGCACGTCCTGGACCAGATCGGCCGTTCGGCCCTGCGCGGACTGGGCGGCGCCGGTTTCCCGACGCCGCGCAAGTGGACGCTGGTCCGCGGCATGAGGGGCCGCAAGATCGTGGCGGTCAATGCCGATGAAGGCGAACCGGGAACCTTCAAGGACCGCTATCATCTCGAGACAGACCCTCACCGCATGCTGGAGGGCATGCTGGTCGCGGCCTGGGTGGTGGGGGCGGACGAGTGCTACATCTACCTGCGCGACGAATACCCGGAGATCCGCCATATCCTCGAAGAGGAGATCGCCTGTCTCGAGACCGACGGACTGGCCCCCAATGTCCGCATCCACCTGCGGCGCGGTGCGGGTGCCTACATCTGCGGCGAGGAATCGGCCATGATCGAGTCGATCGAGGGCAAGCGCGGCTATCCGCGCCACCGCCCACCCTACGTTGCGGAGGTCGGAATCTTCGGGCACGCGACGCTGGTCAACAACGTCGAGACCCTGTTCTGGGTCCGCGACATCATCGAGAAGGGCCCCGAGTGGTTCAATGCGCTCGGCAAGGAGAACCATCCCGGCCCGCGCAGCTACTCGGTTTCCGGCCGTGTCCGCGATCCAGGGGTGAAGATCGCGCCTGCCGGCGTCACGGCCCGCGAACTCATCGACGACCACTGCGGCGGTATGCTCGATGGTCACGAGTTCCGTGCCTACCTTCCGGGCGGCGCGTCCGGCGGCATCCTGCCGGCCAGCATGGGCGAGCTGCCACTGGATTTCGGGCAGCTCGAGCAGTACGGCTCCTTCGTCGGCAGCCACGCCGTGGTGATTCTGTCCCAGCATGATCCGCTCCGGGCGGTCGCGCTCAACCTGCTCAGGTTCTTCGAGGACGAGAGCTGCGGCCAGTGTTCGCCGTGCAGGGTCGGGACCGAGAAGGCGGTCCGGCTGATGGAACAGCCCGAGTGGGACACCGGGTTGCTGGCCGAGCTGTCCGCGGTGATGCGCGATGCGTCGATCTGTGGCCTCGGCCAGGCGGCAAGCAATCCGCTCGAAAGCCTTTTGAGGTTCTTCCCGGACCAGATCCAGGGTCCGCAGGACCGGTCGACAGGGGGATGGTCATGACGGACCGGATCAGCTTCGTCCTTGACGGTGTCACGGTCACGGCCGACCCCGGGGAGACCCTGTGGGAGGTCGCCCGCCGGCACGGCACCGAGATTCCTCACCTGTGCCACAAGCCGGCCGACAGCTACCGTCCGGACGGAAACTGCCGCGCCTGCATGGTGGAGATCGAGGGAGAACGCACCCTTGCGGCTTCCTGCATCCGCCGTCCGACGGAGGGAATGACGGTCAACACCGCCTCGGACCGGGCCCAGGCCTCCAGGTCCATGGTGCTCGAATTGCTGGCAGCCGACCAGCCGGCGCGCCAGGTTGCCCGCGACCCCGATTCGACCTTCTGGCGGTTTGCCGAACAGGCGGACATCGATACCGGCCGGTTTCCCGCGCACGAGGCGCCGCCTGCGGACAGCAGCCATCCGGCGATCGCGGTCAACATGGACGCCTGCATCCAGTGCGGACTGTGCGTGCGCGCGTGCCGCGAGGTCCAGGTCAACGACGTGATCGGGATGGCCGGCCGCGGCAAGGATGCGCATATCGTCTTCGACCTCGGCGACGACATGGGAGCAAGCACCTGTGTCGGCTGCGGCGAATGCGTCCAGGCATGCCCGACCGGCGCCCTGATGCCGCGCACCATGGTCGACGACCACGGTGTGTTCGCGCACCGGCCCGACCGGAAGGTCGACAGCCTGTGCCCCTACTGCGGTGTCGGATGCCAGCTGACATTCAACATCAAGCAGGACCGTATCCTCTCGGTCGACGGACGGGCCGGACCGGCAAACCGCAGTCGGTTGTGCGTGAAGGGACGATACGGCTTCGACTACGTGCACAGTCCCGAGCGACTGACCGTCCCGCTGATCCGGCGCGAGGGCGTGCCGCGGTCGGCCTCGCTGCCGATCGACCGGTCCGATCCGTGGGCAAACTTCCGCGAGGCGACCTGGGACGAGGCCCTCGACCTGGCGGCCGACGGACTGCGTCGGATCCGGGATCGCGACGGCGGCGGCGCGCTGGCCGGGTTCGGATCGGCAAAGGGGTCGAACGAGGAGGCCTACCTGGTCCAGAAGATGGTCCGTACCGGCTTCGGGACCAACAATGTCGACCACTGCACCCGGTTGTGCCACGCCTCGTCTGTGGCTGCCCTGATGGAGACCATCGGTTCGGGTGCCGTCACCGCGCCGTTCGCCGAGGCCGCCAATGCCGAGGTCATCATCGTCATCGGCGCCAACCCGACGGTGAACCACCCGGTCGCCGCCACCTTCATCAAGAACGCGGCAAAGGCCGGGGCAACCCTGATCGTCATGGACCCGGTCGGGCAGGCGCTCTCGCGCCATGCCACCCACATGGTGCAGTTCCGACCGGGCAGCGATGTCGCGCTGCTCAACGGCATGATCCACACCATCATTGCCGAGGGCCTTTACAACCGGCAGTACGTGGCCGGCTTCACCGAGGGGTTCGACGCCCTGCAGGCAAGGACCGCGGAGTTCACACCCGAGCACATGTCCGCCATCTGCGGCGTCGCGCCCGAACAGATCCGCACGCTCGCCCGCACCTATGCCCGTGCCCGAAGCGCGCTGATCTTCTGGGGCATGGGGATCTCCCAGCACACCCACGGAACCGACAACGCCCGCTGCCTGATCTCGCTCGCCCTGCTGTGCGGCCACGTCGGCCGCCCGGGAACCGGGCTGCACCCGCTGCGCGGCCAGAACAACGTGCAGGGTGCGTCCGACGCCGGCCTCATTCCCATGGTCTACCCGGACTACCAGCCGGTGGACCGGGTTTCGGAGGCCGAGCGCTGGGAGGAGTTCTGGAATACCCCGCTCGACCGCAACAAGGGCCTGACAGTGGTCGAGATCACCGACGCGATCTACGAGGGTGCCATCAAGGGCTGCTACATCATGGGCGAGAACCCTGCGATGTCCGACCCTGACCAGAATCACACCCGAACCGCGCTGTCACGCCTCGAACACCTGGTGGTCCAGGACCTGTTCATGACGGAAACCGCCGCCTTTGCCGACGTGGTGCTTCCGGCAACCGCGTTTCCGGAGAAGGACGGGACGTTTACCAATACCGACCGCAGGGTCCAGCTGGGCCGCAAGGCGATCGACGCCCCCGGCGATGCCCGGCCGGACTGGTGGATCGTACAGGAAATTGCGCGCCGCCTCGGGCTCGATTGGACCTACACCCGACCCCGGGACGTGTTCATCGAGATGGGACAGATGATGCCGTCGCTCACCGGGATTACCTGGGACCGACTCGAACGCGAGGACGCTGTCACCTATCCGTGTGCGGACGAGAACTCCGAGGGACAGTTGGTGATCTTCGCGGACGGGTTTCCGACCGACAGCGGCCGCGGCAAGCTGGTGCCCTGTGACATCCTGCCACCGGACGAGACTCCGGACGAGGAGTATCCGCTGGTCCTCACCACCGGGCGGTTGCTCGAGCACTGGCACACCGGCGCGATGACCCGGCGTGCGAGCGTGCTCGACGCGCTGGAACCGGAACCGCATGTCCACGTGTCACCGGGAGACCTCGCCCGCGGCAACCTTACTGCGGGCAACCGGGTAAGGATCGCCACCAGGCGGGGGACGGTCGAACTTGCCACCCGCAGCGATCCGGGGGTTCCCGACGGAGTGATCTTCCTGCCGTTCTGCTACGTCGAAGCCCCCGCCAACATGCTGACCAACCCGGCGCTCGATCCGTTCGGCAAGATCCCGGAGCTGAAGTTCTGCGCCGCGCGGCTGGAAGCGCTGCCCGACTGACGCGGCGTCAGGGACCGAACGGTCCCGCCGGATCCTGCCTGACGTGGGCGTAGTTCCTGTTGGTGAACCAGAGCATGTAGTCGATGTAGGTGACCGGCGGATAGCGTGGCGGATTGTCGGCATCGGTACAGCTCGGCAGGCACGCCATTCCGTAGCCGCCCGAACAGTCGAAGAAGAACGGAACGGCGTAGCGGTCACCCTCACCCCGGTTGACCGCCCGGTGCGGGGTCGAGAGCACCCTGTCGTTGCTCCACCGCTTCAGCAGGTCGCCGGAGTTGACCACGATGGTTCGCTCGATCACCGGGATGTCGATCCAGCGGCCGTCCGGCAGGCGAATCGACAGGCCCTCGGCGCCCGACTGGGGCAGCATGGTGAGGAAGCTCGAATCCGAGTGCGGCGCCAGGCCGTACTCGCGCTCCGCATAGCCCGGAACCGGCGGATAGTGCGACAGCCGCAGGCTGAACTGCGGATCGGCAAAGGCTTCCCGGAAGAAATCCTCCGGCAGGTCGAGTGCCAGCGCGTACAGCGGCAGCAGGTCGAGGCACAGCCGCTCGATCTCGGCGGCATAGCGCATGGTGGTTTCCCGGAACCCCGGCAGCAGCTCCGGGTCAGGCCACTGGTTGGCGCAGCGAAACGGCCGGTCCGCCAGGACATCCGGATGATCGGGCGGCAGGTCGCGCTTGAGAAAGAACGCCTCCACCACGTTGGGGAGGGCTGCCTCCTCTCCCACCGGGGTCGCGCGTGTGACACTGCCACGGACCGGCATGTAGCCGACGTTGTGGCGGTTGGCCTTGAGTGAAAGCTTGGTCTCCAGCGGCAGGGCATGGAACCGCCGCGCCGCCTCGAACACCTCTTCGACCAGGTCCCAGTCGATGCCGTGATCGACGAGCATGTAGAACCCCACCTCGTGCAACGCGTGGCGGAGCGTGGCCACCAGCCTGTCCCGGGTGGCGGGAGACCCGGGCCGCCAGTCGGAGAGGCTCAGGACCGGAACGTCCGTGGTCCGGGTTTGCATCTGCATGTCTGTCCTCCGCACACGGAACCGGGAACATCTCTCTGAACAGGTCCCGACAGCATCGCTTTTGTCGAAAACCTGTCTCTCTCGCGCCCAGATCTTCCGTTACGATCCCTATTCTTCTATCCGCCAGGTGCCCCAGACTCTTTTGTCAGAAATCTCACATTGTTCAGCAGAAAATAAACCCGGAACAAGAACGAAATTTCCACTCGTTTCGGTGAAAAATTGCAACAATACCAAACAGCGTGTGACCTGATCACCAGGATTGACGCCAGGCATTGTCTGAAAGGTCAATGTTCCTGAATCATGATCCGACCTGACATAAACGCCTCTTGCAACCACCTTGTCGCCGTCCAAAATCATACCATCCGTTGAGAAGTCAATTCTGACTTCCAAGTTCTTGAAGACACTTCCAACGAGTGTCATGTGGTTCAGTCGTCTGTTGAACTCTTCCTGGTCGGCCGGTTCGAACCCTGTCGTTTGCGCGTTGGTACTTCCCGTTACCACGGTTGTCAGCAGCACACCGAACACCAGCCAACGGATGACGCGATACCAACACATGTCAGTTACCCTCCTGCGGACTGACCGTCGACCACCGAACAATCCGGTTGCCGCGCCCTTCTCCCATGGAGCCCCAATGCGCCACTGTGCTCCTCGCCAAATGCAATCGGCCACCATGCCGTCCGTCCCCACGAATTCAGACCACAAACACGAGGTGCGTTGCCCAAGCCACGACCCGGCCCTTGAGATTCCGCCTGCGACAGGTTGTTGAACCGTTTGCCAATCTTTCCCTCGCCGGCCCTTCGGCCATGGTGTCGCCGCCCGGGATCGCCTCCACCGAACTGCGTCCTGATGTCGTCCAGTACCGGTCCGGTGATCGGACATCGATCCGGCGGAGAGGACACGGGGGAGCGCAGCACGCCCGGACTGATCAGGTGAATTGTGGAGCCGCTCAGGGCCGAGGGCAAGGATACGGACTTCCGGGTCCCCGGCCTCGCCGACTTCGGTGTTCGCCGGCTTGCGACCAGGCGCGGGCGATGCGCCGCCGGCTGCCGCAGGCCGGCCATCCCTCCACCCTTCATCTTCTACTCCGCACATCACTCGTCGGGCCTCGCGTGCAGTCACTGCGACCCGCTGTGCCGAGCCGGGATTGCACCTGCCCGCCCGTTTGTCGAATGATAACACCCGTGCGAAGGTGCGCCGCAGCCGATCGAACGCGGTGGGAGGAAACGGGAATCCGACAGGGGGAGAGGGACCGCCAATGCCAGTCACTGTTGCGCGTGCGTGCTCTCCTGCCGCGCTTCGGGTGGACCTGCGTCCTGGTCCGGGGCACATGACGCACTCCCGGAGGATGCCGTGATCGGGGAGCCGGGCGTCGTTGCCTGCGAGGAACTGATCGCAGCCACACCGGACGCGGCGTGCCGCACGGTCATCGTCGGCTACAACTGGACGCTGGTGGACTGGGAGTTCGGAACCGGTCTCGCATCGACGCCAGGTAAGGGTGTCAACGGCGCTCGAACCACCGAGAGCACCGGCAGCTATGCCAGTCAGTCATTAGGGGCTCTGGCCCAGCTGTCACGCAGCGCCAACCCGTACGAACGCACCATCGGCTGTGCCGCCATCAGCGCCGGCCTCAACCGGTATAACCTCCGGGGCTTGGCCGGCAACGGTCTCGAGGTCCCCGCCGGCGACCCCGGCCGGGTCGTGGTAATCGGCCGGTTTCCGGGGCTCGCGAACCGACTGCCTGACGCCATCGTGCTCGAACGCACCCCTGGTCCGGGTGACCTCCCGGCCGAGGCCGCATCCGAGGTGGTTCCCGGCTGCAGCCATCTCCTGATCACCGCTTCGGCGTGGGTCAATGCCAGCCTTCCGGGACTGCTCGCACTGGCGACGGACGCCCGGGTCAGCCTCATCGGGCCGGGAACACCGCTCGCGCCTTCAATCCTGGCGCGGTACGGGATCCACCGCCTCGGCGGGTTCGTTGCCACCGATCCCGACGGTCTGCGCCGTTCGGTCGCGGAGGGAGCGGGCGTTCGCCAGTTCCGTCACCAGGGACGCCCGGTGCTGCTTGATTGTCCGGACAGCTACTCCGCGGCCACCTGCGCGGACGCCAGTTCCAGCAGACAGTCATCCGACAGCGGCTCGATGGCCGCAAAGTCCCGGTGAGCGATCCACTCCGGCCGCTTGAACCGGGTGATGTGGTTTTCCACAAGGCACAGCGACAGGTAGACGATCGTGCGCGGCATCGGGCTGATGTTGGGCGGACTCGCATGCACCAGCAACGAGTGGAACATCAGCATGCTGCCGGCCGGGCCGGTCGGCGCCACACACCCGCCGCGCTCGGCAAGCCGGGTCACCGTCTCGCGGTCGAGCGTCCACAACGGGTAGCTGGTGGTCTCGAGGTCATGGGTCGCATCGAGCACGCCGGCGCGGTGACTGCGCGGCAGGAACAGCAGCGGGCCGTTGGCCGCGGTCACGTCGTCGAGGAACAGGGCAATGTTCACCGCCCGCGGCTCCGGCATGCCGTCATCGCGATGCCAGACACCGAAGTCCTGGTGCCATTGCCAGACATCGCCGTCAAAGGCCGCCTTGGCGTTGATCTTGTACTGGTGCATGTAGACCGGGCCACGCAGCGCCTGTTCCACCGGCCCGACCAGGCGCGGATGCGCTCCGAGGCGGCGGTGTGCCTCGCTGTAGGTGTGGGCCGCAAATGCGGTCCTGGCGATGCCCGAAGACTCACGCCACACCTCCTCGCGATCCATCGCGTAGACCTCGTCCGCGGCCTCGCGCAACACCCTGATCTCTTCGGGCGAAAACTGCCCGGGCATGAAGAGGTACCCCTCCTCTTCGTAGTGGCGGACCTGTTCTTCAGTGAGCATCATCTCGCTTGCCTCCCGAACGCTGCCGGAATGATACACCAAACGGGCCGGATCCGACAGGGACCGGGTCCCGGGAGTCCCGGCTTTCTCCGCGGGCAGACTTGCATTCGGCGCCGTCATGTCACAGAACACCCGGGCTCACTGCACAACGAAACACTGATGCCGGAAGGGGAACAGGCATGGCCGGGAGCCTCAACATACTCGTGCTCGGAGCGTCCTACGGGTCGCTGCTTGCAACCAAGATCCTGATGGCCGGCCATTCCGCCACCCTGATCTGTCTCCCCGCCGAAGCGGAGCTGATCAACAGCGAGGGAACCCTGGTGCGCATGCCCGTGCGGGGCCATGACGGGCTGGTCGACATCCCGAGCCGGGACCTGCCGGGGCGGCTGGACGCCGCCGGACCGGGCGCGGTCGATCCGGCCGACTACGACCTCGCAGTGCTTGCCATGCAGGAACCGCAGTACCGTTCGGAGGATGTGCGCTCACTGCTCAACCGGGTCTTCGAATGCCGCGTTCCGTGCATGTCGATCATGAACATGCCACCGCTGCCGTACCTGAAGCGGATTTCCGGCCTCGATACCGATCCGTGCCGGACCAGTTACGCAGATGCCACGGTCTGGGACGGGCTCGATCCCGACCTGATGACACTGTGCAGCCCGGATCCGCAGGCGTTCCGCCCTCCCGACCAGCCGGTCAACGTGCTGCAGGTGCGCCTGCCCACCAACTTCAAGTCGGCCCGTTTCAGCTCGGACAGACATACCGCAGTCCTGCGCCGTCTGGAGGCCGACATCCTGGCGTCCCGGTTCGAGGTGAACGGCGAGGCGCTCGAGATCCCGGTCAAGCTCAGGGTGCACGAGTCGCTGTTCGTGCCCATGGCCAAGTGGTGCATGCTGATCGCCGGCAACTACCGCTGTGTCGGAACCGACGAGGTGCGACCGATTCGCGATGCTGTGCACGACGATCTCTCGCAGTCGCGCGCCATCTACGACTGGGTCGCCGAACTCTGCGTCGAGCTCGGCGCCAACGGCGGCGACATGGTGCCGTTCGACAAGTACGCGGACGCAGCCCGTTCCCTGGTCACCCCGTCGTCCGCCGCCCGGGCACTGGCGGCGGGCGCGCCGCAGATCGAGCGGGTCGACCGGCTGGTGCAGACCCTGGGCGCGACGCGGGGCCGGCAGCTCGAGGCCATCGACGGCATCGTAACCCGGGTCGACGGCTGGCTGGAGCGCAACCGCGCCGCTTGACCCCAACCCGGGCCGGGCCGGGATGCACGGGTTGACCAGGGCGGCGCCGGCGATCTTCGTCATCCTGTGGAGTTCGGCCTTCGTCGGCGCGCGCTACGGCCTGCCGCACGCGGATCCTCTGACCTTCCTGGCGACGCGTTTTGCGCTCGTCACCGCCGTGCTCGGTTGCTGTGCGCTCGCTGTCCGCGCCCCCTGGCCACGGGGCCCTGTCGCGTGGGGACATGTGGCGCTGGTCGGATTTCTGGTGCAGGGCGTGTACCTGGCCGGAACCTTCGTCGCCATCGATCTCGGTGTTCCGGTCGGCGTCGTTGCCCTCATTCTCGGCCTGCAGCCGATCCTGACCATGGTCTGGACCTGGGGGCGGGGCGGAACGGACGGCCGCATCACCGGGATACAGGCACTCGGCGTCGTCCTCGGTTTCGCCGGTCTGGTCCTGGTCCTGTGGGATCGTATCGACCCCGGCGAGACGAAGTTCGTGGCAGTGCTTCCGGTCGTCATCGGTCTGCTGTGCATCTCGGCCGGCACCCTGCACCAACGCCGGTACTGCGCCGGCATGAACCTGCTGACCGGCGGCGCGATCCAGTCGGCCACCGCAATGCTGGCCGCCGGAGCGGCGGCGTGGGCGTTCGAGGAGATGCGCATCGACTGGACCGTCGATTTCATCGGGGCCCTGGCCTGGATGGTCATCGTGGTCTCGCTGGGCGCCCACTCGCTGTTCCTGTTCCTGTTGCGCCGCAACCAGGCCACGAGGGTGACCAGCCTGTTCTACCTGACACCGCCGACAGCGGCCGTCATGGCCTGGGCCATGTTCGACGAGACACTGACCGCCGTCGCACTCGCGGGGATGGCCGTGACCGTCGCCGGCGTCGCCCTGGCCACCCGCGAGTGATCAGGGAGTTGCGGGCGCTGCACCGACCTGCACCCGGTCACGGGATTTTGTATGCTGCCGCGCCGGCCCGCCGGTCGGCATGCGCAAGGAGGAGGGAGAATCTGCATGGCGCGGTTGTGTGAGGGACGGGTGGCGATCGTAACCGGGGCGGCTCGCGGTGTCGGTCGCCAGCACGCCCTGGGTCTGGCCCGTCACGGTGCCCGGGTGGTGATCAACGATATCGGCGCCGAACTCGACGGCAGCGAGGGCGACGCGTCGGCGGCGCACCAGGTCGCGGACGAGATCCGCGCAGCAGGCGGCGAGGCGATCGTCAACGGCGACGACGTCAGTTCGTGGGAAGGCGCCCGGTCCATGGTTGACCAGGCTCTCGAGGCCTTTGGCAGGCTTGACGTGCTGGTCAACAACGCGGGGATCCTGCGCGACCGCATGCTGGTCAACATGACCGAAGACGAGTGGGACGCGGTGATCGCGGTGCACCTGAAGGGGACCTTCGCCCCGTCGCGCCATGCCGCCGCCCACTGGCGCCAGCTCTCCAAGGAGACCGGCGAGAAGGTCAACGCCCGCATCATCAACACCACCTCGACCTCCGGCATCTATGGCAATGTCGGACAGACCAACTACGGCGCCGCCAAGGCGGGGATCGCGGCCTTCACCATCATCGCGGCCCGGGAACTCGGCCGGCTGGGGGTGACGGTGAACGCGATTTCGCCGACGGCCTACACCCGCATGACCGAGGGACTGCGCGAGTACAGCCCGGCCGACATAGAGATCCGGGACCCGCGATGGGTGTCACCGACCGTCGTCTACCTTGCGAGTGCGCAGGCGGGTGACATCACCGGCCGGGTCATACAGGCCGGCAACGGACGCGTTGCGGTGTGCGAGGGCTGGCGGCGTGGTGCCGAAGTGGACCAGCTGGAGAATCCGGAACAGCTCGGACCACAGATCCGCACCATGATCGCCCAGTCACGCAAGAACTCCGGGATGGACGGGCTGGAACTCGACTGACGGGGCCGGTCCCGGCCGGCAACCCGGGAGGCAGTGTCATGGGCGCGATACCCGGGCGGAACAGCTGAACGGCGGATCGCGCCCGGCGTGCTCGCCCGCCAGGTCACGGAGGTCTTTGCGGCCTGCGGCATGTCGGGTCCCGACGCATCGCTGCTGGCCAACTCGCTGGTGCATGCCGACCTGCACGGCATCCACTCCCACGGCGTGCTGCGGATCCCCGACCACGTCGCCAAGCTCGTGCATGAGTGTGTGAATCCGCGCGGCGTGCCGCGGGTCGTCCGGCGGACCGGCGGCGCCGTCCTCGTCGACGGAGACAACAGCATGGGACAGGTCGGCATCGCCACCCCAATGCCCTGCCGACCACGGCCCCGTGGGGCGGGGTCGGCAAGATCATCGGCCTCGACCCGATCGGTATCGGCGTTCCCGCCGGCAACGAGGAACCGGTGGTGCTGGACACCGCACCGGCAGCCACGGCCCACGGCAAGATCCGGGTCTGCCATCAGAAGGGAGAGCCGAATCCAGGGGACTGGGCCCTTGATCGGTACGGTGTCCAGCACCACCGATACCGCGGCTGCGCTGGACGGGCTGATCCGGCTGATCGGCGACTTCAAGGGGCTTGGGCTTGCGGTCTGCATGGGTATCCTCCCGGCCTGCTGTCGGGCGCGGGCTACGGCACAGAGTCCGGCACCATGGAGACAGGCGCGATCGCAGGCGCCGACGGCCAGCTCTATGCGGCGATCCAAGTTGCGGAGTTCGGGGACATCCGGACCTTCAGGACCCGGGTCGACACGGTGGTTCGCCAGATCCGGACCTCCCGGCGTACCGAGCGCACCGAAGCGCTGCATGTGCCCGGGGCCATCGAGCGGCAACGGAGGCGCACTACCACCAGGACGGCATCCCGCTCAACGATGTGACGCTCGCTCACGTCTGCGAGGCGGCCGAAACCCTCGGCGTCGCCTTCCTGCTCGACGGACAGGCTACATCCTGAACACGCCGAACCGGGTCGGTTCGACCGGACGGTTGAGCGATGCCGAGATCGACAGCGCCAGGACCATCCGTGTCTGGCGCGGATCGATGATGCCGTCGTCCCACAACCGGGCAGACGCGTAGTAGGGATGGCCCTCGCGTTCATACTGTTCGCGGATCGGCGTCTTGAACGCCTCTTCCTCTTCGTCGGACCAGGTCTCGCCGCGCGCTTCCAGGCCGTCGCGGCGCACCGTGGCAAGCACGCTCGCGGCCTGTTCCCCGCCCATCACCGAAATCCGGCTGTTCGGCCACATGTAGAGCATGCGCGGCGAGTACGCCCTCCCGCACATGCCGTAGTTACCGGCCCCGAACGAGCCACCGATGATCACAGTGAACTTCGGGACGGCGGCACAGGCGACGGCGGTCACGAGCTTGGCCCCGTCCTTGGCGATGCCGCCCGCCTCGTAGCGGCGCCCGACCATGAACCCGGTGATGTTCTGCAGGAACAGCAGCGGGATGCCGCGCTGGCAGCACAGTTCAATGAAATGCGCCCCCTTCAGCGCCGACTCCGAGAACAGGATGCCGTTGTTGGCAAGGATTCCCACCGGGTATCCGTGGATGTGGGCAAAGCCGCACACCAGAGTGCTCCCGTAGAGCGCCTTGAATTCATCGAGTTCGCTGCCGTCGACCAGTCGCGCGATCACTTCGCGCACGTCGTAGGGAATGCGGACGTCTCGCGGGATCACACCGAGCATCTCGTCGGGATCATGCAGCGGCTCGCGAACCTCGCGCATGACCACGCCCGCCGGCTTGCACCGGTTGAAGTGGCTGACGATGCGTCGGGTCAGTGCAAGCGCGTGCTGGTCGCTGGCAGCATAGTGATCGGTGACACCCGAGGTCCGGCTGTGCACGTCGGCGCCCCCCAGGTCCTCGGCACTCACGACCTCGCCTGTCGCCGCCTTCACCAGCGGCGGGCCGCCGAGAAAGATCGTGCCCTGATTGCGCACGATCACCGCCTCGTCGCACATGGCCGGAACATAGGCGCCGCCGGCGGTACAGCTGCCCATGACCACCGCGATCTGCGGGATCCCCATCGCCGACATGGTCGCCTGGTTGTAAAAGCTGCGCCCGAAATGCTCCCGGTCCGGAAAGATGTCGTCCTGGTGCGGCAGGTTGGCTCCGCCCGAGTCCACCAGGTAGATGACCGGCAGGTGGTTGTCCCGCGCGATCTCCTGGGCACGCAGGTGTTTCTTGACCGTCATCGGGAAGTAGGTGCCGCCCTTGACCGTCGCGTCATTGCAGATGATCACCGTTTCCTGGCCGCACACCCGACCTATCCCGGTCAGGAGCCCGGCGGACGGCGCGTCGCCGCCGTACATGCCGTGCGCGGCAAGCTGCGAGAACTCGAGGAAAGGCGACCCCGGGTCGACCAGGTGCTCGATACGGTCCCGCGGCAGCAGCTTGCCGCGTTCCAGGTGACGCCGGCGCGCCCGTTCGCCGCCACCGCCGCGAACCGCCGCGCACTCGGCCTCGAGATCCCGGACCAGGTCCTGCATGTGCGCGGCGTTCGTGCGGAACTGGTCCGATCCGGCGTCGATCTGGCTGCGGATGACTGCCATCGACCGCGCGGTCCTACCAGCCGCCGCTCTCGAGCCAGCGGTCGAGATGCTCGACGCGGTCAGCACCCCAGAACGGTTCGTCGTCAACGATGAAGTAGGGTGCACCACAGACCCCGGCGGCAACCGCGACATCGACCTCTTCGCGCAGCCGTTGCTTGAGCCCGGGTCCGGCGATCGCGTCCTCGAAACCGGTCATGTCGATGCCGCATTCTCCCGCGATATCCCGGACGACCTCGGGCGTGGTGATGGTCCTGCCATGCCCGAAGGTCTCAAGGAAGAGGCGTTGCCCCAGCCTGCGGGCCGCCGCCTCGTCGCGATCCTTCAGCCAGTAGAGCGCGCGTGCCGGCACAACCGAGAGAAACGGACACGGATCGGGAAAGCTGAGCGGCGCACCCTGAGCCCGGGCGCAGCGCGCAAGATCCCGCATCGAGTAGTCGCCCTTGAGCGGCTGGGCCATCAGCGGTTCGCTGCCAGTATGCTGCATGATGGCGCCGAGCAGGATCGGCCGCCAGTCGACCGGGCGTGCGTGGCGCGCACAGATCCCGTCGATCACCTGGGAGGCCAGGTAGGCGTAGGGCGAGGAGAAGTCGAAGTAGAACCTGACCGGTGAACCGTCGGGCTTGTTTTCCATCATGATCCTCCCGGTACGTCTGACAACAGCGACAGTCGGCGATCCGGCGGGGCACCGCCCCTCCCGTTCGCGCTGCACGTTAGGCACGGGGGAAGGCCGGGGCAAGCATCCTGCATCACGCCTGCCTCCGCACCGGACTGTGGAAACAGGACTCGTTGCTTCCAAACCGGAATTACGGCTTCCGACCGGGGCGGCCAGTCTCCACAAACACAGCGCGGTGCTTCCCGATCGATCGGGTGACCCTACGAAAGTCCCCTTTGTGGTGACAAAACTCATCCTTACTGCGCGACACGGAACGCGGCATCGCCGGCAAGACATTCGGGCCCGCACGTTGGCGTCGCACATGACCCGGCCGTCTCTTCGCGCACATCGCGCCGGGCCATTCGAGCTGACCGGGAGAGTATGGCTTCTAGTCGCCCGCGAACGCGATCAGGCGCCCGCACACGAGCGCTCCCAGCCAACAGGTCGTCGAGACGAGCGCGTGTCCGACCAGGTGGGTGCGCGGGGCATCTTTCAGCAGAAACCCGTGAGCCCGGCACAGGGCGAGCGCCGACAGAACCCCGACGGTGATGAAGGCCAGCTTGAGTTGCAGGACGGGGACGCCGCTGTACTCCCGGGCCCTGATCGAGAACAGCAAGGGTCCCGTAAGCAGGGCAAGGGCAAGCCCCCACGCGGCAACCGGCGCGAGCACCCGGACCACCGCTTGGCGGGAGATGCCCCGCCACACGCCGAGGAGCCGCAGGTTGAGCGGAACGACCGACCCGACCAGCAGGGCAATCGCGAAAATATGCGCGGCATTGACGCCGGCGTAGAGCCAGCGGGAACCCCGAAGGGTCTGGGCCAGGGTCGTCGCCTCGATCGCCGCGAGCAGGGTCTCCAAGGTCTCAGTCGCGCCCTGGATAGAGGATGTACTCCTGTTCTCCCAGGTACAGCCGTTCCACCTTGACGCGCTTTTCCGACACGTCTGCAGCCGGCTCGCCGATCACCCGGATCTCGGCTCCTTCGGCCAGGTCTCCGTCCTTGAGACCGGCCCGTTCATTGCGCCAGGGCTGTCCTACCTCGGCTGTCCACTCCTCGCCCTCCACGTCGATCTTGAGAACTCCGTGGGGATTGCCCAGGCGGACGGTTCTGATGGTTCCGGTCAGGTCGATATTACCGCCGGTCGTCCATGACCAGCCGTGATGGGCCTGCGCTCCGACCATCGGGACCGCGAGTCCCAGGGTGAGGACCATCGTGAACAGAAACCTGATCATCGTATGCCTCCCATGCCCATGCACTGCCCGGAAGCGTGCGTCACGCGACCCGACGCGCAGACCGGAACTTCACGAGTGCCCTTCACGTCCATGGCCGTCATCACGCCAGTCGAGAGCCAGCCAGCGGACTGTGAGGCGCGGTCTTGACCCGGCTGAACGGCATTCCCGCAAGTATGGTTCCCGGAGTGACCGGCACGCAAGCCGGGATCCCCGCGACAGTTCGACGTCCAGTCACTCGCGAAGCCAGTTGCAGGCCCCCGCAACCATCGATGTCAGCGCCCGCCCGTCCTCCGGATTGGCGGGTGTTTCTTGCCTGCCGCCAGAGTCACGATGCCGGCGAGATCGCCTTCCAGCCACAAGTTGGCTTTGTCGTCCTGTCCGGGCGAGGCAACGATCCGGCCGACCAGCGCCCGGATATCATCGCCCGACTCTAGGCGCGTCTGCTCATCCTTGAGCGCTTCGAACAGGCCGTCGATGCGCTTGCGGTACTCCCGCGCCATGTTGGGGTGGAGCAGCGCCGGGGGCTTTTCGGCGGAGGCGAGCTCTTTGGTCAGGCGCTCCTTGCGGTCTTCGAGTTCGAACAGCCCCTCCTTCATGCCGGGCGTGCGATATCCTTCCTTGATCGCCTCGATGATCTTCCGGATGCCGCGTTGGGCCCTTTCGAGTTCGCCCTGCTTGGCAGCAATGTCCGACGACGCCTCCATTCGCAGGCGGTTGATCTCGCGTGTGTACTCCTCGCGGAAGTCCTGGAAGAGCGCCGGGTCCATGAGTTCGTTGCGCAGGGCGTTGAGGACACGGCTCTCCAGCTCTTCCCGCGTGATGCGGGCATGGTTCGAGCATGTGCCCTTGTTCTTGACGGTGGAGCAGTCGAAGAGGTCGCGGTAGACCATCGAGTAGCCGCCGCCGCATTCCGCACATTTGATGAGCCCAAACAGATATTGTGCGCCTGCTCGGCCTGCGGCCGGGCACTGGGCTCTACTCCGCTAAGCGCCCCCGGATCAAATCCGGAGTAAATTCTCTTTCGATTCCATAGTACATTGAAATACCTATATAAATATCGCATACCTGAGGGTGGAAATCCAGAATAAGCAGTTTCAGTCATCAAACCGAATGCAACATTCTTCAATACCGGGACGGCAATCGACAGTGTGTGGCAGCGGATTACCATTTTCGAGCATTGAGACCAAATCGCAACGCCTTAGGGTGGCGACTCAATGGATGGAAGTTCAGGCGACAGGCAAGTGCGGCCGAGAATGGCTTGGGCCTTCACGGCCGGTGATCGCCATTGCAGGGCAATGTGCAAACGCGCTGGAGACGATTTGCGAGGTCTGGTCTCTAGCTTCTAGTCCGCAAGGCGATTACCCTCCGCGCCGCAGCCGATCTTGCGGGTTTGGCACCGCGACCTCATGCCTGAATCAGGGTATCCGCCAACTCTCCGTGCCGCATCGCCACTTTGCTTTGCGTCTCGGGACGTGCCGTCGGGCCGGGTGGGAAACGATCGATGACCGTCAAGTTCATCCATACGTCGGACTGGCAGATCGGGAAGGTCTTCCGCTTTGTCGACAATGCGACGATGGGGCTTCTCCAGGAAGCTCGTCTGCGGTCCATATCGCGGCTGGGTGAACTCGCCGGGGAGCACGGGGCCGCCCACGTATTGGTCGCGGGCGACGTCTATGACATGGAGGCGCTGTCGCCGCGTTCGCTCAACCAACCCTTGGAACGGATGCGCGGATTCTCAAGCGTCCGCTGGCATCTGTTGCCGGGGAACCACGATCCGCACCGCCCCAACGGACTCTGGGATCAGCTCCTCCGCAAGGGTTTGCCCGAGAATGTAAGCGCGCATGTCGTGCCCGAGCCGGCGGTAGTTGAGAACGAGGGCTTTGTCCTCTTGCCGGCACCACTGTTTCATCGCCGGACGCTCGACGATCTCACGTCCTACATGGACGACGTGGACTTGCCCGAAGGGCTCATTCGGATCGGGCTGGCTCACGGCACCGTCAGGGGATTCGGCTCTGACGACAGGGACGTTGCCAATTTCATCGCTCCTGACCGACCTCGTCTTGCCGGACTCTCATACCTCGCGTTGGGCGACTGGCACGGGCAGAAGCAGATCAATGACCGGTGCTGGTACAGCGGCACACCCGAGATCGACGCCTTTGACGTGGTCGGCGGTGGTCAGGCATTGCTCGTTGAGATCGAGGGACCGAATGCGCTCCCCGCCGTGACCAGCATCCCGACGGGACAGTACACCTGGGTCAGGCATTCGGAGCAGATCGGCAGCCATGCGGATATCGACCACCTTGCCGAGAAGCTGCGCGGCACTTCTGACGAGCTGGATAGGGTTCTTGTCCATCTGGATGTAGAGGGCGCGCTGTCATTGGAGGACCGTCAATACTTCCAGGAGCAGATCGTGGACGGGGTATCGGCCGCGCTCTGTTTCATGCGCGTGGATGATCGCCGCTTGTTCGCGAAGCCGACGGCCGAAGACCTTGATCGAATCGATCGCGGCGGTTTCGTGCGCACGGCTGCCGAACAATTGAAGCGATTGGCCGATGAAGGTGAAGGGGATGGAGGCATCGCCGCTGCTGCGCTCGAGCGTCTCTTTGTCGAGCACATGAAGCTGCAGGCGGACGAGCGATGAAAATCCGCTCTCTCGCCGTCAACCAGTTCAAGAAATTCACTTCCCCGACTCGCTTGGATGGCGTCGAGGACGGGCTCAACGTCGTTGTCGGTCCCAATGAATTGGGCAAGTCCACTTTGCTCGATGCGCTTCGCGCAGTCCTCTTCGAGAAACACAGCTCCAGGGCTCAGCCGATCATGGCCTTGCAGAACGACCGGAACCAGGCCGCACCGGTAGTCGAGCTGGCAATTGAGCTCGATGACGGCCTCTACCGGATCACGAAGCGCTTCATCAAGAAGCCCTATGCGCGTCTGTCCTGTCCCGACGGACGAACTTTGGAAGGCGATACCGCGGAAGACACGCTTCGCGAGCTTCTGGACTTCCATGAGCCAGGCAAGACCGGGGCGAAGCCTGAAACGCTTGGGATGTGGAATGTCCTGTGGGTGCAGCAGGGGCAGTCATTCGGGGCGCTCCATCTTCCCGATAGCGCCCGCTCAAGCCTTCACAGCGCTCTGGAATCGGAGGTCGGCACCGTCCTGGGAGGCCGCCGGGGGCGCGCGCTGCCGAAGGCCATCGAGAATCAGCTCGGCGAACTGGTGACTTCGACCACCAACAAGCCGCGCGGCGCGTACAAAGAGCTGATCGACCGGTTAGGCACGCTTCGCCAAGAACTCGGCGCCCTGCAAACCCGCCGTCAGGATTTGACACACACGTTGGTGGATCTCGAAGAAGCTCAGGAGAACCTTCAACGCCTCTCCACTGGCGACCGGGATCGGGCGGACCTGAAGGAACTTGACGCGGCGCGGCAACGCCATAGCCAACTCGCCGAACTGGAGGCCCGCATAGAGGCCGCGTGCACCGAGCGGGAACTCAGGAAGCGCACACTTGAACAGGCCGAGCAGGCGGCAGAGGGCCGGAAGCGGTTGAAGTCTGACGTCGAGACCGAGAAGGCCGCTCTCGGCGCGGCTAGACTACGGTTGACCGAAGCACGTGAGCGGGAAAAGGAGGCTCGATCCAAGGTCGATGCCTTGCGTGGCGATGTGCGCCAGTCGGAAGCAGCCGTCACCGAGGCCGACCGGGCGGTATCCCGGCATCGCCGCGTGCTGGGCGCCGCAGAACGTCGGGCCCGACTCCGTGATCTTGAGGGACGGTACGAGAAAGCCCAGGCTGCCGAGAGACTTCAGCGCGAGGCCCAACAGGCTGCCGCCGCCATACTGGTCACGGATGAAGCCATCGGAGGGATACGCGAGGCCGCGCAAGGGCTGGAGACAATTCGAAGCCGCCTCAATGCAGCGGCAACACTCATATCGTTCGAGATGACCGAGGACGGTATTTCCGGCATCGATGTGAATGGGGAGCCACTTACGGCCGATCGGCAGTCCGTTCGGTCCGTCGAGGCAGTCACCATCACGGTTCCAGATCGCGGTCGGATCACGGTCGAGCCTGCGATCAGGGACAGAGACAAGTTGCTTCGGCAGCAGCGCGATGCCGCATCGTCGCTGAGGGAAGCGCTGGAGGATGTCGGCGCCAAGTCCGTCACCGACGCTGAAGATCAGCACACCAGGCGCGAAAAGGCGCTGCGGGACGCGGAATTTGCCCAGCAGGGGGCCGAGCTGCACGCTCCCGCGACGGCCGACTACGACGCCGGAGCTCAGGCGCTCGCCGATTACATCGAGGGTTTGCGCCAGGTCCTGACAGGAGAGATGGAAGAGCTGGAGCTGCGGGAGCTGCCGGCCCGCGCAGATGCTGAGACGGCGTTACGAACAGCTCAGGAGCAGGCGGACGAGGCCAGAAGCGGGCTCGATACAGCGCGTGCCGCACTGAGCGGGCCAGAAGATACTCTGAGCGAACTACGAACGGAAATCGCCACCCTTCAGGGCCGGTATGACGAAGGCGCGGTCCGCCTCCAAAGGCTTCAGGTGGAGCTTGCGCAGGCAGAAGAGGGCCGTTCGGACGATGAACTTCAGTCCGGCATCGAAGCAGCTCGTACCTGCCTGTCGGAGCAGGAAACCGTGGTTGCACGTCTTGAGGGGCAGCGCAGCGATGAGACCTTGCCACAGTTGGAGGCGCGCATCGGTCGCCTCGAAAAAGCGCTGCGAGAGAGGCGCGACAAGCGATCCAATCTGAAGGAACGGATTGCAGGCCATAGATCGCGCGTCGAGGCCGCCGAAGGAGCCGGTCTCGACGAGGCGATCGAACAGCAGGCTCGTGAGATGGAGCTTGCCGAGGAAGAAAAGCGCCGCCGGGACCGCGAGGTTGAGGTCCTCAGCGTCCTGCTATCGACGTTGCGGAGTGCCGAGCAAGAAGCCAAGGAACAATACTTGTCGCCCGTGCTGAAGCGGGTTCGCCCGTATCTTCAGCTCCTGTTCCCCGGCGCCGACATTCGCATCGACGAGAATCTTCACATTGCCGGGGTTGTGAGAGAAGCCGGATACGAGGAAGCATTCAATCACCTGAGCATGGGCACCCAGGAGCAGATCGCTGTTCTCATCCGCCTAGCCTTCGCGGAGATGCTGGTCGAACAGGGTCACCCGGCAACCCTCGTGCTTGACGACGCCCTGGTGTTTTCGGACGACCGGCGGATGGGCCGAATTTTCGACATCCTCAACATGGCCGCCCGAAACGTCCAGGTGATCGTATTCACCTGCCGAGAGCAGCTCTTCGAGGGACTCGGCGGTCGGCAGTTGTCACTTGCCCCAGCAGGTAGCGAAGAGCTTACCTCGGCTTAGGTTTTGAAGGTGAGCAAGAAGAACCGTCCTCATATAGCCGATCTTCCCCTCAAATCTTCCGCAATTCACGAACGCACAGCCTCGGATACCGATTTCGTCCATCAAAGAAGCTGAGAAAGCACAATGAATACTCCTGCTACGCCAAAACCCGCTCTTAGAATTGAAGCGGCTCACATCGGACCGATTATGGGTCTCAAGCAGGACTTGTCCACAGACAAGCAGAATCTGATTTACGCCCGCAACGGCACTGGAAAATCATTTATCGCACGCGCCTTGCGTCTCTTTGATCAAACGGTGTTTTCACGGCACGAGCAATCAAGTGTCCCGGATCTCTTGGTTTCTGAAGAATCGAGCGATGGGACAGGCTCCTTTCGGCTGTACGAAGGAGCCTCCTGCATCGGAAGTTTGGAGCTGGATACTCGTTCGAAGACGGTAACGCGGACTGAGCCAAGTTACATCTTTCATGTCTTTACTGAAGACTACATTGATGAAGAAGTACGCAACCGCCTAGAGGATCTTGACGGTGCAATTCAGCACGAAATAATCATCGGCCGTGAAAATGTCGAGCTTGACCAAAAGGAACTCGAGCTAGACAAGACAACGAAGGAGTTGCGTCAACGGCGAGAAGCCTTGGACACCGAGTTTGTTGATCGAAGAAACAAACATAAGGCTGACTTTTCTATTGTGGCCTCTCTCGGTGCGTTCAAGAGCCTGTCGTCCGACGTATATTTCGCGCCGCAGCCATACTCGCCCAACCCAGAAGGCGATTCCTTGACGAACCTTCATTCTCAATACAACAAAATCAAGAGTCTACCCACACACCCCGCCGTGCCGACCCGCTTGACCTTCGAAGGACCCGATGTAGACCTACACTCGGTGCACGAGGCGTTGGTGAAGGTGACGTCCCCTTCGACTGTAAGGGCCGATTTCAAGGCCAAGATTGAATCCGACCCTGGCTTTTTCGAGACGGGACTGGCATTGCACAGGGAGCATCCTGAAGACTGTCCGTTTTGTACGCAGCCTGTGCAGGGGCCAGCAATAGCTGCGATAGATATGTATGTTCAATATTTTCAGGATGAGGAAGCTCGTGAGAAGAATCGGTTGAACAAGTTACTTGGGCAACTTGATGCAGGAATAACAAAAACACGGCAATGCAGCCTTCAACACTTGAAGGAAAAGTCGGTATATGATGAATTGAAATCCTACTTTCCGCCATTAGCAGATAACGCGCTCGAAAATCCACTTGAATTGCTCGACGACATTACCAAATACTTACATGGTTTAAAGAAATTAATCCAAGAAAAACAAGGGAATCTGACGAAAATTGTAGAAGACTCAGTTGGAAGCACAAATTCTGCGGTGTCCCGGGTCCTTTCGACAATAAAAAGAAATAACGCACTCTTTGTCCAGCTACAAACTCTAGCAAGTAACTCTAGTGCGGAACGCAGAGGAATACAAAATGCATCCTGTGAGGGGTTTGAGGGGGCATTTTACGACGAAAAGCGCGAGGCGATCTTGGAGATACGTGAACTCCATAGAGTGTGCGGACAGTTGACTGAAGAAATAGCTAAGTTGAAACGCATACATGGGAAGACTGCGCCTGCCAGAGATCGTGTAGTTGACACGTTTGCCGTACTACTGAATAGATTTTTCGGCGACAAGTATACATTCGACGGCTCTGCATTCAAAGTAAGAAGAAATAATAAAAAGATGCGTAGAGGCAGCGACCGAACCTTGAGTGATGGCGAAAAAGCAGGATTGGCATTTTGCTACTTCTTAGCTCAAACACACTTAAAAGTAAATTCAATTGAGGATTATGAAAAGCTGTATTTTGTATTTGATGACCCCGTGACTTCCATGTCGTTTGACTATGTTTATACTATTATACAGAGTCTCAAGTTGTTGAGAATCAGTAAAGACGGCGAGATGCAGTTCAATTTGCGTTCGGATCTGCACCGACCCAAGATGTTGATTCTCACCCATAACAATTACTTTTTCAATGTGTCCAATGCCAATACAATCGTTCGACCGCGCGGGCTGTTCCAGCTGGTCCCTGGTGAAAGAGAACACGAGCTGGCGAGCCAACAGGCGTTCGCAACGCCCCATACGTTGCACCTGAAGGCCGTACACGATGTGGCTAGCGGGGTGGGTCGGCCGAATCACACGACAGCAAATTCGATTCGCTCAGTGGTCGAAGGCATTTGGAAGTTCTGCAGGCCTGATTTTTCCAATCTGGAGGAGTTCCTTGGTTACCTGATTAGCGAGCACGGGATTGAGATAAAGAGCGTGATGATTAATGATCTTTCGCATGGCGGTAAGGTGGCTGACACTTTACATGATGAACATGATATCAAACAGGCGGCTGTGGATGCAGTTGCGGTAGTTAGACATTTCGCGATGGGGCAGCTGAAGGATCTGTAAGAGCGGCCTCTAGAAGGGAGGGAGTTGCGGGCGGGCGACTGGTCGGGACGGTGACTCATGTATTTGGGGATGTATGGTGCAAAGTTGGCCAAGTGGCGTGTGGCGTTTGGTTTCAATGACGGTTAGCGTGACAGGCTAAGGATCCGGCGTGATTTTGAGGGGTCAAAGCGTTGCGCTTAGCAACATCTCGATTGCTACCCGTTCTCAACCCGTCGGCGCGGACGTATTGGGGTTGGCCAGTTGGAATTGGCGGCAGGGATGGCCCCGAAGGCTTCATAGAACTTATACCAGCGGTCGCTGTTTAGAACCCATGCGCCCATTTTCTGTTTCCGATAGAGGCGATGCGAGCCGGCTGTGAAACGAGATTGTTCCAGGCATGGCAGCAGTGATCGAGGATATCGTCGTCGTTTTTGAAGACGCGGTTGGAGAGCCAGTTTTCGCGCATGAACTGCCAGACGTTTTCGACCGGATTGAGTTCAGGCGATCGGGGCGGAAGCGGCATGAGTGTGATATTGCCGGGAACTTCGAGGGTGGAAGAGGTATGCCATCCGGCCTGGTCGAGCATGAGAACGGCATGGGCACCGGGTTCGACGGCGAGGCTGATTTCGGCGAGATGAGCGTTGAGCGCGTTCGTATTGGCGTGGGGCATGACGAGCGCGGCCACCTTGGCCTTGTTCGGGCAGATGGCGCCGAAGATAGAGGCCGAGGTCGTTCTCTGGTCCTTGGGCGCCGCCGGGCGGGTGCCGCGTTTCGCCCATCGCCGGGTGATCTTGTTCTTCTGTCCGACGCGGGCTTCGTCCTGCCACCAGACTTCGA
>Ga0209544_1000945_pt1 | contig 35245 bp, 31 predicted proteins | sample MesohylPK_FD_187297 | JGI IMG/M metagenome (GOLD analysis project Ga0209544, IMG submission 187297) | Host-associated microbial community of the marine sponge Aplysina aerophoba from Gulf of Piran - sponge mesohyl, lysed by proteinase K... | ecosystem: Host-associated > Porifera > Sponge >... | reverse complement strand
GGGGGAGAGCCGCCGTTCGGCGCCGCCATACGGGGCGACCGAGCCGGTGGTGCCATAGGAGTTGACGACAGCCATGCCGATCATACGCTCCTCGGCGGCCATGGTGGGGTATTCGCCGACGCGCCCGACGTGCTGGCTGCCGCGCACGACGACGGTGCCGATGGCAACCTGGCGCGCCTTCTCGATCGCCAGCTTCATCGCCTGGCGGGCGATGACCATGCCCCAGCCCTGTTGGGCCTGGATGACGGCGGAGGCTGGTGTCTCGCGTTCGATCTCGATAGGGGTGCCGGGACGGATGGCGCCGCTGCGAATCTGGCCAACGTATTGCGGTATTCTCATCACGCCGTGCGAGTCGTGACCCAGCAAGTTGGCGCGCACGAGCACTTCGCAGACGACTTCGGACTCGGCGGGGGGCGAGCCGGCCGCGTCCAGGATCCGGGTGCCGATGTCTTGCAGTTGGGCGGCAGTCAGGTATTTCATGTAAATCGCTCCAGGTGGGTGTTCTGCGGAATATGGTGGCCGCGATTCAGGCCAGTACCTTCACACTGTTGTCGTCGAGCGGCGCGAGCGGAGTGAAGTCGCGATTATTCTGATACCACGGGCGCTCGGTGCCGGTGCAGGCGTTGCTGACGGCGTTGTAGATCAGGTACATGATTGCCCGCCGCCAGGGGGAGACGTTGTTGGCCGAACCGTGCAGCACGTTGCAGTGGATGAATGCGACCGAGCCGGCCGGCCCGACCAGCGCTTCGATCCCGTTCTCGGCCGCGAGCCGTTCAAAGGTGGCGTTGTCGATGTGATGCAGCGCGTAGCCTCGCCCGGCTGCGTCCTTGTGCAGCTTGGCGTCCAGCAGGCCATGGCGCTGCGAGCCGGGCACGATCAGGAGGGGAGAGGTGACCGGTGTACAGTCGTCGATGAAGACCGATACCATGATGCAGTTCGGTTCGGGCATGCCGTCGATCGAATTCCAGGGCGGGTAGTCCTGGTGCCAGTCCCAGGAGGCGCCGCCGCCGAAGCCCTGCTTGGGGTTGAGACGGCTCTGATGGAGATAGACTTCGTCGCGCAGCAGCTGGCGGACGGGGTTCAAGAGACGGGGAAGCAGGGTAAGGCAGCGGAATGGCTCGGAATAGGTGTGCGCGCCGAAGGCGAGCCTGACGGAGGATGGGTCTTCCTTTTCGGTGATTATCTCCGGCCCTGGGCGATTGAGGATCTCGGGCACCGCTTCCTGCAGGACGGCTACTTCATCGCTGGCGAGGAGATCGGGGAAGAAGAGGTAGCCCTGTTCATTGTATTGTGTAATCTGGGCGTTGGTGAGTTTCATGTTTTTTATCTCCACAGGTCGATCCGCGATGGGGCGCGGTGAAAACCTTTTTTGTCCACGAAGGGCCGCGAAGGGCCGCGAAGAACTGCAACGGCAACGTCTTTTGTCCACGAAGGACACGGAGGGCCACGGAGGACCACGGAGAACTGCAACTGCAACACCTTTTTGTCCACGAAGGACACGGAGGGCCACGGAGGACCACGGAGAACTGCAACTGCAACGCCTTTTTGTCCACGAAGGACCGCGAAGGGCCGCGAAGAACTGCAACGGCAACATCTCTTGTCCACGAAGGACACGAATGGCCACGGAGGACCACGGAGAACTGCAACTGCAACACCTTTTTGTCCACGAAGGGCCGCGAAGAACACCTTTCTTTGAGCCGCGAAGGGGCGCGAAGAACACCATGGGCGTATCGGATTTTCTTTGGGTGACTGGGCGGCCCTTTATGGATCAGCTGTACTTTGCTTCCGCAGGTCGCTGCTCTGAGAGAGGTCAACGGGCCCTTGTGATATCAACGCTCTTTTGCCCACATGCCTGGGTCGGAGGAGGAGTAGGGCCAGCCTGAACCGCCGACCATGCGGAAATCATCCTTTTTGCCGCATAGCCAGTAGAACATTTCGGCGACGCGCGGGACCGATTGCCATTTGTGGTGGCTGCCGCAGAAATAGTTGCTGGTAAAGGAATAGTCGGCGCCGGCGAAATCAAAATCGGGGCGCGCGTTCCAGTCGCGCGCGGGTGGGGTTGTGCGCCAGTAGACCCACTTCAGCAGGTTGCGGGTCGATTGATCGACCTTGTCGGGCTGACGATGCCAGATCGAATAGGCGGTGACGAAGACCGAGCCGGCGGGCGCGGTGGTCGGTACCTGGCCGGCCAGATGACCGAAGCGCTCTATGTCCTCTCTTGTTATGGGCACGAGGTGGGAGCCGGGCAGGAACAGGGTAGGGCCCATCTCCATGCTGTTGGACTGGGGAATATAGAAAACTTGCAATAGATTGCAGGCGCGTTCGAAGTCGGAACCGGCGTCGATGTGCCAGTATCTGGCTGCTTCGGGGCCCACCAGGCGATGGTTGGCCATCCACTCGGGGAGCTGGAAGTTGGCGCCCAGCAGGGAGCGGATGACGCCGGCGACGGCGGGATGCAGCAGCACTTCGTCGATGAAGCGTTCATCCCGCACCAGCTGATGGGGATCTGCTCCTTCCTCGTCAAGGTATTGGAAAACCCAGCGGTTGGTGGAATCGGGTATCACGCCTTCGAGGGTAAGAATGCCGGTTTTGCAGAACTCCAGGACTTCCTCATCGGTCAAGGTAGGCTGGATGTCATCGGTCGCGCGAAGGGCTTCATTCGCCATTGGTTACCTCCTGCATGTCGTGCACGAGAGCCTTTAGGGTCGCAGTCAGATTTTGGCTTCAAGAATCTGCAGAATTTCGAAAACCAAGCCGTTGGGGGAGCGGAAGAATGCCAGACGGCGCGAGCCGAAGGCGGCGCTGATCTCCACCCGTTCAACCAGTACCTCCAGGCCCATGGCGGTGAGCCGTTCGTACTCCTGATCCAGGTCCTCGACTTCGAAGACGGCGTGGGTCAGGCCGGGCTTCAGCTCGTGGCCGAGCTTGTCCTCGAAGACTGTTTTGGGCGTGAGGAAGATGCGGATGCCGCCAAATTCGACGAAGGCGTAGTCGACCTTCTCGCCGTCGGGTGCGGTGAACGTCTCGCGCAGAACCAGCTTGGCCCCGATCTCCTGCCAGAACGCGATTTCGCTATTCATGTCATCGACTTTCATGCCGATGTTCCAGAGCGAGGCTTCCATTTATTCCCATTTCTCCAGGATGAACTCGCAGGTCACATGGACGTCGCGGTCGTGTCCGGTCAGGAGTTGGGCCGGGAAACGGATCACGCGCCAGCCGGCGTTGATGGCGTCCAGTGGGGTCTTATAGGGCCAGTCGGCGGGGTCGAAGGGGCCGTCGGAAACTGCGCCGTCGGCGACCTGCAGCATCCCGATCACTTCAGAGGTGACGGCGGTGGTTGCGGTCTGCAGGTAAAGCAGACTCTGTCGTCTGGCGCTGTTCTCCTGCAGCGCTTTGCCAAGGTCTCGCAGCCGCTCCTCGGTCAGTTCACCCTGTTTCAGCTGCTCGATACACGCTTCCAACTGTTGCGCGGCGGTATTCATTGTAAGACGCCCCTTTGTTGCTCGTCCTCAGCTGACAACAACCGGAATCTCAAGGTCGGGAATCTCCTCGTCCAGGGGGAAGAAGGGCCGCTGCATGCGCTTAAAGTTCAGGTTGCGCACGTGGGCCGGGGTGGGGCCGGGCGTGTCGACGATAAAAGCCGCCTTCATCAGGTCGCGGTAGGCGTGACGGTAGTTCATTGGATTCTTGACGCCGATGAACTTGGCCTGGCGTACATCCATGCCCACGCTGCGAAACTGTTCATCGCCCCAGTCGTAGGTCGGCTGCGACATGACCAGAAGCTGGATGCTACCGATCTGCAGCACGGCGGAGAGACCCATCGAGGCCCAGGTGCCGCCAAAAAGGCCGCCGTCGTAGAGGAAGCTGCCGTCGCTGAGACGGCGGACGGTGCCGCTGACGGGTACGGGTTGGCCCCAGGTCGGGTCGAGGCTGTAGCCGACCTGCAGGCTGACGGTCTGGCCGATGCCGGCGCGTGCACAGGCCTGGGCCGCGGCTGGATCGACCACCATCAGAAAGGCGGGCTCGTCCACGCGCAGCGCCAGCAGCTCGCGCAGTAGGGCGACGCTGTCGCCTGGCGCGCCGCCGCCGGCACAGTCGGCGGTGTCCACCAGCAGCACAGGGCCCCCTTCCAGTTGGCGGCCGCGGGCGACGGCCTTGGCGACGGTAAAATGCTCTACCTCAAACGCGCTGCGACGCTCCCAGAACTCCGCGGCCAGCGCACGGGCCTCATGTGCTGCCAGCGCGGGGTCATTGTCGGTCACGACGACGCTGCCGCAGCCCATGCCGGGCAGGTCGTTGTAGGGGTGGACCTGGAAACAGGATACGGAGAGGATGCCCGGCTGGGTTTCCAGGTGCCGCGCCTTCCGGGTCAGGTGGGCCATGGGTCCGTCGCCGAAGGTCTGACCGTTGCAGGCGCCGCAGATGATGGGAACCTTGGCCAAGGCCGTCACCGGACTGGCGTCGCCCCGAACTGTGCTCAACAGGAGGCTGGCGCCGCGTTCGCCGGTGGAGTAGGTGTCGTCGTGGGGATAGTGGGTGAAGGACACGAGGGCGTTGGCCTGCCTGACCATGCGCGGGGTGACGTGTGCGTGCAGGTCGAGCGTCATGACGATGGGCAGGTCCGGCCCGACGATGCGGCGCACGGCATCTAGGAGATCGCCCTCCGGGTCGAGTTGCGAAGCGGTGACCATGGAGCCGTGCATGGCGAGGATAAGGCCATCGAGGGGCAAGGCCGCGCGCAATCGCGCCAGCAGGGTCTCCTTTAACTCGGTGTAGCAGGCATCCGAAAGCGCACCGCCCGAGACGCTGCGCGCTGCCAGCAGCGGAACTGCGTGCGCGCCGGCATCGGTGCAGACGGTGAGGATGCCGGCAACTTCGCAGTCGGTGCCGGCCAGTTGCAGCAGGGCGTCGCCTTCATGGACGTAGGAGTTGCGAAAGAGGGCCAGATCGGTCTGCGTGGCCGCGAACTGGTTGCTTTCCTGGAAGATCGAGCCGATGCCGATGCGCATTGCTGTCATTGGCTTGCCTCTTCGGGCCCCATTTGCGCAGGGGGCGCATCGAACAAATACAATAGGGAAAGTATCAGATGTTACCGATGGGCGCGTTCCAACAGATGGACAGGGAAATTATACCTACGTAATTGGGTAAGGACAATGTTGGTTCAAATGGGGGCCTGAAAGTAGACTAGAGGTAACTACCAAGCCATATACAGTGCCTGTCTTGACCAGCCCTATATCTGCCGCCAATCAGGCTATTTGATTGCGTATTCGGTTGGCGGCAGCCAGGTTGCTGGAGCCGCACGGCTGGAATGAGGACACAAGGTCGGAACTGCAGTTTTTAGTAGTCAGTTCTTAGTTTTCAGTGGAACACCAGTCGTCAGGGGAACACCGGAGATTAGCGGTCGGTGGTCGGTGGGGTGAGACGGCAAGTGGGGGGTAGACTCCGTTCGCCAGACACGATGCTGGGGAAGAGTACACACGGTCGGTGAGGCATGTTTTTGTAGGGGGGCGTTGCGGGGGCGCAGCCCCTGCACAAGGGAGGCCGCTTGCGGCCGACCGCCCATATGACAATCACGAGGAGAGAAGGAACACCTTTGCTCGCCTCATTCAGGGTTGCGAATCAGTTGCAGCTGAGTAGCTCCCCGTCTTTAACACAAAGGAGTCAACCATGTTTCGTTCTGCTGCTCTATTTACCATCCTCGCGCTCGCGCTGTTCATCGCCGGCTGCGTTGCCGTCCCAACCAAGAATGAACCGGCAGCCTACACTCAAGCAGTCGTGCAGGATGCGATTCGCCTCTATAACAGTGAAGGCCGCCAGGCAGCCATCGACCACTACAGTTCTGTCGACAACGTGGACGGGCAATGGTACGTCTTTGTTATCGGTGGAGATGGATACACCATCGCCCACCACATCCCCGAAATTATAGGGCGGGACCCTGCGCTGCGCGTGGATTCGACCGGCTATTTTTATGGGGACGAGATGCTGAGCGCGACGGAGGCAGGGAAGTGGGTCAGTTACGTCTTCACGAACCCGGACACGGGGGAGGAGACGCTTAAACACACGTGGATGGTGCGGCACGACGGGCTGTTTTTCGGGTCGGGCTGGTATGAGTAGAAGTAATCTTACCGGGATATTGAAAGTTCGCGATAGAAGGTAATCCAGGTCTAACTCAGTCGAACAGGAGACAAACGTGATTCGTTCCTCCGCCCTATTTCTCGTCCTTACGTTCGCACTCCTCGCCGCCGGTTGCGTCGCCATTCCTACCAAGAACGAACCGGCCGCCTACACCCAGGCGATTGTGCAGGATGCCATCCGCCTCTACAGTCAGGAAGGCCGCCAGGCAGCCATCGACCACTACAGTTCACCCGAAAACGTGGACGGGCCATGGTATGTCTTCATTATCGGCGAAGATGGGTACACGATCGCGCACTTCAGCCCTGAAATAAAAGGGCGGGACCCCGCGCTGCGGGTTGACTCTACGGGCTACTTCTTTGGCGACGACATGCTGAGCGCGACGGAGGAGGGCAAGTGGATCAGCTACGTCGCCACGAACCCGGACACGGGAGACGAGGCGCGTAAGCACGCATGGATGGTGCGCTATGACGGGCTGATCTTCGGGTCGGGCTGGTACGAGGAGGAGTAATTTTGCCGGGGAATTGAAAGTACACGATAGAAGATAAACCAAGTCTAACTCTGTCGAAAAGGAGACAAACGTGTTTCGTTCTGCTGCCCTATTTCTCGTCCTGACGCTTGCGCTTCTCGCCGCCGGTTGCGTTGCCATCCCAACCAAGAACGAACCGGCCGCCTACACGCAGTCGCTCGTGCAGGACGCCATCCGCATCTACAATCAGGAAGGCCGCCAGGCGGCCATCGACCACTACAGCTCGCCCGAAAACGTGGACGGGCAATGGTACGTCTTCATTATCGGCGAAGATGGGTACACTATCGCTCACTATAGACCTGAAAGTGTAGGGCGGGATCCCGCGCTGCGGGTAGATGCCAGCGGCTACTTCTATGGCGACGACATTTTGAGCGCTACCGAAGCAGGGTTATGGGTCAGCTACGTCCACGACAAGCCGGATTCCGGCGAGGTGACGCGCAAGCACACGTGGGTCGTTCGCCATGACGGGCTCTACTTCGGGTCGGGCTGGTACGAGAAGGAGTGATGCGGCCGGAAGGGACGCGGAGTAGGAAGCGTTGTCCGAGCGGCGTTGTCAATTTTACGCTACGCGTTTCCCCGCTGCGCGCCATCTTTCATGCTGAGGACGCGCCGAACAGCGGCATAGGGGAAGACGGTACTAAGTCACCCGATGGACGCGTTGCAACTGATGGGCAGAGATACGATAGCCAATCGACCGTGACAGGGGGCAATCGCATCTGATTTCGTATGCCTGAATAGCTGGGATTTGCCAGAATGTCCACGAAGGGCACCCCGTGTGGGTGCCCTTACGGATCTGGCAGCCCACACAGAGCAGGCAGCCTCCCAAGGCGTTGACTCAGTGAGATGCACTTGCCCTGAACTGTGATAGGGCATTCTTGCGCGGAGGGATGCGTGAAGGTACGCTGTGGTAGATGTGCCATAGTTACTTTTAACGCAATGGAGAAAATCATGAATCGATTTGCCCCCCTGTTTCTCGTGCTCGCGCTTCTCGTCGCTGGTTGCGTTGCCATCCCAACCAAGAACGATCCGGCAGCCTACACCCAAGCGGTCGTGCAGGATGCCATCCGACTTTACAACAGTGAAGGCCGCCAAGCAGCCATCGATCACTACAATTCACCCGACAACGTGGACGGGCAATGGTACATCTTTATAATCGGCGAAGATGGTTACTCAATCGCCCACCACAACCCTGACATTCTAGGGAGGGACCCCGCTCTGCGCGTGGATTCGACCGGCTACTTTTATGGGGACGAGATGGTGAGCGCGACGGAGGCAGGGAAGTGGGTCAGCTACGTTTTCACGAACCCGGACACGGGGGAGGAGACGCTTAAACACACGTGGATGGTGCGGCACGACGGGCTGTTGTTCGGGTCGGGCTGGTATGAGAAGGAGTAGTTCGCCGGAAGGGACGCGGATTGAGAAGCGCTCTCTGTGCGGCTTTGTCTGCTTTACGCTACGCGTTTCCCCGCTGCGCGCCATCTCTCATGCTGAGGGCGTGCTGAACAGCGGCATTGGGGAAGACGGTACAAAGTCACCCGATGGACGCGTTGCAACTGATGGGCAGAGATACGATAGCCAATCGACCGTGACAGGGGGCAATCGCATCTGATTTCGTATGCCTGAATAGCTAAGATTTGCCAGAAAGTCTACGAAGGGCACCCCGTGTGGGTGCCCTTACGGATCTGGCAGCCCATACAGTGCTGGCAGCCTCCCAAGGCGTTGACTCAGTGAGATGCACTTGCCCTGAACCGTGATAGGGAATTCTTGCGCGGAGGAATGCGGGAAGGTACGCTGTGGTAGATGTACCATAGTTACCTTTAACGCAATGGAGAAAATCATGAATCGATTTGCCCCCCTGTTTCTCGTGCTTGCGCTTCTCGTCGCTGGTTGCGTTGCCATCCCAACCAAGAACGAACCGGCGGCCTACACCCAAGCGGTCGTGCAGGATGCAATCCGGCTCTACAACAGTGAAGGTCTCCAGGCAGCCCTCGACCATTACAGTTCGCCCGACAACGTGGACGGGCAATGGTACGTCTTTATAATCGGCGAAGATGGGCGAACCATTGCGCACTTCCGCCCCGAATTGATAGGGCGAGACCCGGCGCTGCGCGTTGACGTCACCGGCTACTTCTATGGCGATGACTTACTGAGCGCCACTGAAAAGGGAAAATGGCTCAGTTTCGTCTTCTACAACCCGGACACGGACGAGGAGACGCTCAAGCACGCATGGGTGGTGCGCCATGAAGGGCTGTACTTCGGGTCGGGCTGGTACGAGGAGGAGTAGTGCGGCCGGGCGGGGCGTGGAGTAGGAAGGGTTCCCTGGGTCCACCAGACAGGAGGATGTCATGAAGATCGGATTGTTTACAGATAGCCTGCCAACTTCCTTCACCGAGGCGCTTGATTGGGTCGTCGAGCACGGGATCGAGGCTGTGGAGATCGGAACGGGCAATTTCTCGCCGGCTTTGCATTGCAACCTGGATGAACTTCTGCAAAGCGAGGAGGCCCGCACAGTATTTGCGTCGGCGATAGAAAGTCGCGGCCTGATGCTGAGCGCTCTCAACTGTAATGGCAACCTGCTCGACCCGCACCCGGCGCGCGGCCAAGCATCGCAGGATGTCTTCTTTAAGACAGTAGAACTGGCCAATAAACTCGGCCTGGATACCGTCGTGACGATGAGCGGCTGCCCTGGAGACCCGAGTGGGACACCTTATCCGAACTGGCCCACCCATCCTCAACAGCCGGAATACGCTGACCTGGAGCGCTGGCAGTGGGACGAAGTAATCGCCCCTTTCTGGGAAAAGGCCGGCCGGTTCGCGGCCGATCACGGCGTCCGGGTCGCGATCGAACTACACCCTGGCCAGTCGGCGTATAACACCCGCACCATGCTACGCCTGCGCGCGGTCGCGGGGCGGAGCGTGGGCGTCAACCTCGATCCCAGCCACTTCTTTTACCAGGGCATGGACCCGCTGATCGTGATCCCCGCGCTGGGAGAGGGGTTCATTTTCCACGTCCACGCCAAGGACACGCGCATAAACCCTTCTGAAATGGCTCTTAACGGCGGCCTCGATATGCGGCCGATGGACCTGGTTGCCGAGCGCTCGTGGGCTTACCGCACGCTGGGCTACGGCCATGGGGAAGCGTGGTGGCGCGATTTCGTCAGCGCGCTGCGCATGGCCGGCTACGACGGGGCGCTGAGCATCGAACACGAAGACCCGGTGATGAGCGCATCGGAAGGCATCATCAAGAGTGTGAAATTCCTTGAGCCGCTGATATTGCGGACGATGCCGGAATAGTTTGCTTGTGGCAAGCGGGTTGCCTGATTGTGAGGAAACAGAGAGGTCGGTGAAGGTGAACGCGGCGCGGCCTGCAGTGGACCGCCTCAGCGACGACATTCTGGGCGCAACTGGGGCGGACAGATGGGCCGGCTACGTCTTCGATAACCCGGATACCGGCAAGGTGACGCGCAAGCACGCATGGATCGTGCGCCATGGCGGGCTGTATTTCGGGTCGGGCTGGTACGAGCAGGCGTGATTGGGAAGGGCGCTCTCGTCAGGCGAGGGGGCTGGCATCTGCGCCGCGGCCGACGAACACCGAGGCCATCTCTTCAGCTGGAAGCGACGGAGACTCCTCGTGCAGATAGCAGGCGGCCAGACGATGCGGGTCCGTCTGGAACAGAGGCGGCGTGCTTTCGGCGCATTTCGACATGGCATGAGGACAGCGGGCGAAGAACTTGCAGCCATCGCTTGCGCCTGCTGCTGCCGTCGAAGCAGCCGTCGCTTCCGTATTCCAGCGGCGGTCCGGGTCGGGTTGGGGCACGGAGCCGATCAGCAACTGCGTGTATGGGTGCTGCGGCTGCTTCACCACGAGGTCAATGGCCCCGGCCTCGGCTACGGAGCCGGAATACATGACAATAATGTTTTCGCTGATCTGATAGGCGGTGGTGAGGTCGTGGGTGATGTAGATGACGGAGATGCCGAACTCTTCGTTCAGCTGACGCAGGTTTCCCAGAATGGTGGCTCGCAGCGAGGCGTCGATCATGGAGACCGGTTCGTCGGCCACGATCAGGCGCGGGCGCATCAGCAGCGCGCGCGCCACCATTATGCGCTGCCTTTGGCCACCACTCAGCTGGTGGGGGCGCCGTCCCAGGGTATTTTCGGGGCGCAACCCCACCGACTGCAGGGCCTCCTCGATCAGCGCCCTGACCTCCTGTTGCGATTTGGCCAGGCCGAACTTGGCAATCGGGGTCTTCAGAACATGGTCGATCTTGTAGAAGGGGTTGTAGACCTCAAACGGATCCTGAAAGACAACCTGCACATCGCGTCGGAACGAATGCCATTCCGCGGTGGACAGCCCTTGCAGGTCCTTTCCCTGATAGAGTACCTGCCCCTCGGTTGGCGTCTCCAGCCCCAGGAGCATGCGGGCGAGCGTTGTCTTGCCGCTGCCGCTTTCCCCGACCACAGCCGTGATGGTGGGCGGCTCGCTGGCGATGGTTAGTGAAAAGTCTTGCAGCGCGACAGTGCGGTTGCGGCTGAACAGACCGCCACCGAAGACCTTGGTGATATGTTTAACTTCGAGCAAGGCGCTCATGCGATTCGCGGCTCGTTGTCAGTGGCCGGCTTCTGATTCTTGAACACTGGTTTCTTGTTGCAAATTGTGAATCAGTTCGAGGCGATGACAGGCTACCCAACGGTCCGGCTGCACCTCATCCAGCATCTGTTCCTGCGTTGCGCAGTCGGCGGTGGCATGGGGACATCTGGGATGAAAAAGACAGCCCGTTGGCCGCTCAAACTGTGAGGGCGGCAGCCCCGGTATGCCTTCCAGATCGTCCTTCTCTTCCAGAGACGGCAAACATTCGATGAGCAGACGGGCGTAGGGATGCAGAGGCCGGCTGAAAATCTCCCGCACCGGCGAGACCTCCACCAGTTTGCCGGCATACATGACCCCCACCCGGTCCACAAACTGGGCCATGATGCCCATATCATGGCCGACCAGTATCACGGCCGCCCCGACCTCCTCCTGGACGCGGCGCAAAGTCTCCATAACCTGCATCTGCACCACAACGTCGAGCGCGCTGGTCGGCTCATCGGCGATGATCACCTGGGGGCGCAGGCTGATGGCCATGGCGATACAGACCCGCTGCTTCATCCCGCCGCTCAACTCGTGCGGGTACATGCCGGCCACCTGCGGCTCCAGCCCTACCCGCGCCAGCAGATCATGCACATAGTCATCCTGCTCGCGCCGGCTCATCTTCGCCGCGTTCGCGCCGTTGTCAGCCCCGCCGGACCCGGCGGCGGCGTGATCTTTCATGCCGTCGAGCAGTTGACGCCTGATCCGGGTCACCGGATTGAGGGAGTTCATGGATCCTTGCGCCACCAGCGCGATCCCTGCCAGACGCATCTTCCGCATCTCTTCGCCGGAGAGTGCCAACACGTCCTGTCCGTCCAGCCAGATCTGACCGGATTCGATGTGTCCGGGCGGTTTTATCATGCGCAGCAGAGCCATCGCCAGCGTGGTCTTGCCCGAGCCGGACTCTCCGACCAGGCCGAAGCGCTCTCCCGCCTCCAGGCTGAAGCTGACGTCGTCGACCGCCCGCACCACGCCGCCGGGCGTATCAAAATAGACCCGCAGGTTGCGCACTTGCAGCGTAGCTGAAGGCGCTCCCGCTTCGCCATTTGGACGAGGTTGCGGCGTCATACGCTTCTCCTCAACCTGGGATTCGCCAACTCATCCATGCCGACGGAAGTCAGGTAGAGAGCGATAAAGATGAGGACAATGATCACCACGGGCACTGACCACCACCACCAGTATCCTCCGAGCACACCGGCATGGAGGATGACCCAGTAGATCGTCATGCCCAGGGTCGGGTGGGAGGTCGGCCCGAGCCCGAGGGCTTCCATGCCGATTGTGGCCAGGATGGCGGAAGCGGTGGTGTTGACGAGGTTGGCGACGATAAAGGGGATGAGGTTGGGCATGAGTTCGCGGAATATGATCTCGTAGCCGCGCATGCCGGACATGCGCGCCACATCGACGTAGGCGCGCTCCTTGAGCGAGAGAACCTGCGAGCGAATCGTGCGGGTGGGCCACAGCCAGGCGGTGGCGGCCACAATCAGGGACATCTCGGTCGGGTTTACGCCTCTGAGGGCGATTGCGATCAGGATCAGAATCAGGATGCTGGGAATGGTCAGGCCTACGTCCACGACCAGGCGGATGACAGCGTCGATGATGCCGCCGTAATAGGCGCCGGCGAAGGCGAGCAGGCAGGCGAAGGCCACGCCCAACACGCCGGCAAGCAGACCGACCCGCAACGTGAGCGGCGTGCCCACGATCATGACCGCCAGCAGATCCCGGCCCACCTTATCGGTACCAAACGGGTATTCGGCGGAGGGTGATTGGTATGGGGGCGTGGAAAGAGGCGAGGCGTCTTCGATGTTGACAAGCAGCCGGCCGCCGACAGAAAAGAGCAGAAGAACCAGAATCAGACTCAGCCCAAAAGCGAGGGGCGGGTTGCGGCGCAGGTAGCCCAGCCCCTCACGGAACGGCGAAGGCGTGTTCAGGCGCGCTTCCTGATTGCTATCTGAGCGCACAGTCATTTAAGTCTGCCTTCTGATGCGTGGATCCAGCATCGGCAAGGTCAGGTCCAGGATCAGAGTGGTGGTGGCGAGGGTGAGGATGATCGTCAATACGATCCCTTGGATGACGGGATAGTCTACGCCTTTGATCGAGTTGAAGAGCACGGTGCCGATGCCGGGGAAGCCAAACACCACCTCGACCAGGAGCGCGCCGGAAAAGACATAGCCCATGGCCAGAGCCAGCGAGGTAATCTGGGGCAGAATCGCGTTTCGCAGCCCGTAGTCGAGGAAGAGACGGCTGCTCTTGATACCTTTGGCTTCGGCCAGGGTCATGTAATCTTCGCCCTCAACGGTGACCATCATGCCGCGCATGGCGATGGCCCAGAAGCCCAGGCTCGACAGAAGGATAGACAACGCGGGCAGGATGGAATGCTCGAGTGCTTCGAGGAAAAAACGCCAACTCACGTTGGGGATGGTGCCGATGCGATAGCCGCCATGCCCGGGAAACCAACGCAACTCAAAGGCAAAGACGAAGAGCATGATCAGCCCTAAGAGATAGTAGGGGATGGCGGCCATGGTCATGATTGGCGGGGCCAGGGAGCGGAGCCAGAGAGGCGCGCGCGTCCAGGCGACGAGCGCGCCGAAGAGGGTTCCGAATACAAAGGAAAGCAGCGTTGTCATGGTCAGGAGACCGATTGTCCAGAGCAGCGCCTCACGCAGGATATCCTTGACAGTTTTGGGGTAGAATGCGATCGAATGACCCAGGTCGAAGCGGGCCATATCGCCCAGATAGGTGAGGTACTGCTGCCAGAGGGGCTTATCCAGGCCGAACTTGGCGTTGTAGACCTCGACCATCTTCTCTTTGCCCTTTCCCCAGGCGCTGCCCGACTGCACCTGTTTGATCATGCGTTCGCGGATCGGATCCTGACCGGACAGCCGCGGCAGGAAGAAGTTCACTGTCGCGGCTGTCAACACAATCAGGAGGAAAAAGACGATTCGTTTAAGGAGATAGACGGCGGCCCACATCGGCAAACCCCAGTGTCTAGTGGATGGTGATTCGCGGCTAGCAGCGCCGTTAGCGGCGCCGCTAGCCACTTTGCACTATTGCGCCGCTTCAAGATGAAGCAGGACAAGGTGGAAGCCGAGCAACTGGGGCGCTTCGTTAACATACTCGCCGTCCTTACTGTCAACGGTCGGCCAGTTCTCCCAGTAGGTCTGATTCATCGCCATGTTGTGTTTCCAGTTGAACAGCATGACCGAAGGCAACTCGGGCAGCCAGATTTCCATCGCCTGGCGGAAGAGCGTCTTCATGGTCTCGGTATCATCTGGATGCACCTGTGACATTGCCAGCACGATTTCGTCGAAATCGGTGTTGCACCAGAGCGACTGGTTCGAGGCCCAGTTGGAGGCCGGGCCGCCTTCTTTGCCGCAGGTGTAGAGGTTCAACGCCTCGTAAGGTTCCTTCAGGCTGCCGGTATGGCCGGCGGGGAAGGCGGTGTGCGTCTTGGAGACGAAGCGGTCCCAGGCGTCCGGCGGGGTTGTCAGTTCGGCATCGATCCCGCCGCGTTTCAGCTGCTCGACCAGAACCTCGGCGGGCGCGTTCCAGGCAAACCAGGACTCAAGCGGCACCTTGATGGTGTCGCCATTGGCGTCCGCCCACATGCCGTCGCCGTTCTTGCTATAGCCGGCCGCCTCGAGATGCTCTGCGGCTTTATCGGGGTTGTATTCGTTGGTATCGTACTGTTCAAGCAGGTCGGAGATCGAATCGGTGTACTGTTCCAGGCCGGGATACGGCGGGTAGGGCATTGGGTTGGGGCTGGTCAGGCCTTCGTAGGCGACGTCCGCGATCTGCTGCCGGTCGATCAGGTAGGAGATCCCCCAGCGCACGTCAGCGTTGTCATAGGGGGGCTTCTCGTTGTTCAGCCAAAGGGCTTGTGCCCACCAGTCCACATAGCCGTAGGGGGCCTGGCGACCGTAGTGGGCGGTGACCTTCTCATTCCGTTCCACCGCCAGCCGAATCGAAGCGCCCTGCAGCTCGGTGATATCAATCTGGTTGCTGGTAACGAGCTCGATCAGGCGCGACTGATCGGTGCCGCCGACGACAAACATGACGCGTTCCATGTTTAGTGCGTCGGTCAGGCCGGACTCAACCGCCCACCAGTCGTCGCGGCGGTCGAACATCTTCTGCTGCGGCGAAGAATAGACCACCTTGAGGGGGCCGGTTGTGACGGGCCAGCCCTTCTCGATGTCGTAGTGGGTGAAGGCGGCCCAGTCCTGGCCTTCGAAGATATGCTTGGGCATGATGGGGAAGGCGCCCGAGTCCCACTTCCAGACGAAGAAGCGGTCGTGGTAGCGGGGGAAGGAGAAGTTCAGGGTGATGAGGACGGTGTGGTCGTCCACCGCGACCGCCTCTTTGGTGTACTGCTGGACTTCGTTGCCGAAGCGGACCTCACCGCCGATTTCGATCAGGTGATTGATGGTATAGACCACGTCATGTGCGGTGAAGGGCGTGCCATCGCTCCACATTACCTCCGGTCGCAGGGAGATGGTCAACTCGGTGAAGTCGTCATTGTAGTCAAAGCTCTTGGCCTGCCACATGACCGTCTCGTCTCTGAAAGCGTTCCAGTAGGCCATGCCTTCATAGATGACGTTGAGGCCGCGCTGGTAGTCGCCGCCGATGGCAAAGGGCGTGTAGATTTCCGACTCTTCAAACTCATCGCTGCCCCACCAGCCGACGATCAACGTGCCCTCTCTGGGAACATCTTTGACGCCTTCGACGCTGGTTGTATCTGCGTCCGGTTCGGACATCTCTTCAGAGGCAGGCGCGGCTTCCTGAGCACAGGCGACTGCCAGGAGAGCCACCAAAGCCAATAGCACAACGATTCTCAAATGCTCGCGGAACTTCCTGCGCTTTTCCATTTCCTGTTCCTCCCTGTGGCCTGAATGAATGTGTTCGATTGCGCCCCCACTCGAAAGGGACGCGGAATGGGTGGTCGCTACGCGCTGGATTCGCTGACACTGCGGCACTGTCGATGGAATATATGGTTGTATGGAACATGCGTGAAATGGGAATTCAGGAAGGTCGGACAGTTCCCAAAAGACAATTATTCACTCTATTTTAGCTGAGAGACGGCAGTGGAACAAACGCAAAAAATCGACCTTGACAGGGCGGTTCCGACCACATCTGACATTCCTGTCGGGGCGACCGATCTACTCCCTGTGCCAACCGGGGATGTCCTTATACTTTGAGGGTATTGTAGGCGAATCCGTATCTGGCGGCGGCGGCGTCTTTCTGCCTGCGTTCATCATCAGACGAGGATGTCTGATGCGCTCCATAAATCGGGGTCAGGGGTCAGGGGTCAGCGATGATCATCGCTTTCGATCACGTACTGCCATCCGCCGGCGACCCACCGTGCGCGCTGTCGTTGCAATCCTTTGAGAAGGACATGGCGTGATTCGGCGCTGTCAACCAGGTCGCTTTTTTCAAAATACTGCGTGAGTTGGTCCAACCGGTGCAAACAATCCTTGTGCCCGCGTCGGCCAGTCCGTTCAATTTCGGCTTCAGTTCCAAAGTTCAGCCGAAGGGTCTCGATTCTTTGTCGGTACGGCGCCGCCCAGGCTTCAGGAACGCGCTCATCATTGACAATAGTTTCTGCGGCTCGAACGTTGGCTTCAACTCCCTGGCTGAAACGAATTGCCAATCGACGCACCAACTTGATCATCAAGTACACAAACAGTCCGACACCCGCAACCCACAGCGCTGTCCAGAAGAGAAGCGCATCCATACATTTACTCCACCACCCGGATCAGCGCCACAGCCACTCTTCCTTTGCCTGGGCGCCCGTCTCGTTACCTGCGTAGAAGCAGGAACCGACAGCAGGAGTCACCACTGGCTCTCCTCTTCCAAATCTTCCACTCCTTGAAGCGTCAGCTCCTCGGCAAAATGACAGGCTACGTGATGACCTGGACCGCTCTCCAGAAGTGGAGGTATTTCCTCCTGACAGATCTGCTGGGCGTACTTGCAGCGGGGGTGAAAGTAGCAACCGGAAGGCGGGTTGGCCGGGCTGGGCACTTCACCCTCCAGCGTGATTTCGTCCAGTAAGGAATCAGGATCAGGACTCGGTATTGCGGATATAAGGGCTTCGGTATACGGATGTTTGGGATTCAGAAAGAGCTCTTCCGTCTCCGCCTGCTCCACAATCTTGCCGACATACATGACGGCAACCTGATCGGAGATATATTGGATGACGCTGAGGTCGTGGGCGATGAACAGATAGGTGAGGCTGAATTCTGCCTGCAGATCCTGCAGCAGGTTCAGAATCTGGGCCTGGACCGAAACGTCCAGGGCTGAAACAGGTTCATCACAGACGACCAGGCTGGGATTCAGGCTCAAGGCGCGGGCAATGCCGATACGCTGGCGCTGACCGCCGCTGAAAGCGTGCGGATAGCGTTTGAGATACTTGACGTCGAGGCCGACCAGGTCGACCAGTTGACGCACCCGCTGCTCCAAGTCCTCACCCCTGGCCAGCTTGTTCACCCGCAGCGGCTCGCCGACGATGTCGAGAATGGTTTTGCGCGGATCGAGGCTGGCATACGGGTCCTGAAAGACCATCTGCATATGGCGGCGGGTGGCGCGCAACTCCTTAGCGTCGAGGCCGGTGATGTCGGCTTCGCGGCCATCGATACGCAGCAGCACCTGTCCTTCTGTCGGTTCAATCGCCCGAACTACGCAGCGGCCCAGGGTGGTCTTGCCACAGCCTGACTCACCGACCAGCCCCAGGGTCTTGCCGGCGGGAATGCTCAGGCTCACGTCGTCGACGGCGCGCACCTGGCCAATCACCCGGCGCAACAGGCCCTTTTCGATGGGAAAATACTTTTTGAGGTTATGTACTTCGAGTAGGTTGCTCGTTTCCATAGCTGTTATTCATGTTGTTATTCATAGAGGATACAGCGCACCGAATGCCCCGACGCAATATCCAGAAAATCGGGCACTTTTTCATCGCAGCGGCCAGGAATGAACTGCGTACAGCGGTCGGCAAATGGGCAGATGTCGGGCGGGTCGAGGGGGACGGGGACAATGCCTTCGATCGCTTCCAGACGGACCCGGGCCCTGCGTCCTGTCCTGGGAATCGAACGCAGCAGGGCTTGGGTGTAGGGATGTTTGGGCGTGCGGAAAATCTGTCGGACACTGCCGTATTCGACCACGCGGCCCAGGTACATCACCGCGACGTCGTCGGCCATATTGGCTATCACGCCCAGATCATGGGTGATGAACATGATCGACATGCCCATCTCGGCCTGAAGCGTCTTCATCAGACGTAGAATCTGGGCCTGAATGGTGACATCGAGCGCGGTTGTCGGTTCATCGGCGATGAGGAGCATCGGCGTGAGCACCAAGGCCATGGCAATCATGGCCCGTTGACGCATGCCGCCCGATAGCTGATGCGGATAGGCGTCTACACGTTCTTCAGGAATTGGAATGCCAACCAGCTTCAACAGCTCAATTGCGTGGGCACGCGCCTCGGCTTTGGGCACGTCGTCATGGACCAGTATGGCTTCCATGATCTGCTCGCCAACGGAATGCACGGGCGAAAAGGCGGTCATTGGCTCCTGAAAGATCATCGAGACGTCGCGGCCGCGAATGTCGCGGATCTCGCGTCCCGAGGGGGCAAGGGCAGCCAGATCGATGACCTCTCCATTTTTGTGCAGCAGTATCTCCCCCGTCATCTGTGCAAAGTCAGGCACTATGCGCAGGATTGACTGCGCAGTAACGCTCTTGCCGCAGCCCGATTCACCTACGACACCGAGGGTGCGGTTCTTGTGAATCGTGAGCGATACACCGTTGACCGCTTTCAACATGCCCTCTTCCAGGGGGAAGAAGGTATGCAGATCTCTGATTTCCAGGACGGGCTCTTGCTTTTCCATTGCCGCTACTTGTAGGGATCGGCTGCATCACGCAGCCCATCGCCGATAAAGTTGAATAGGAGGACGGTTACGATGACCAGCAGACCGGGAATCAGCATCCAGGGCTGCACTGCCACGCTGCGGACATTCTGCGCATCTTTCAAGAGCGTGCCCCAACTGACCGCCGGCGCACGAATGCCGAGCCCCAGGAAGCTGAGCGCGGTTTCTCCCAGGATCATGTTGGGGACGGCCAAGGTGAGATGGACGATGAGATAGCTCATAAACCCTGGCAGCAGATGTTGAACGATAATCTGCATATCGGTGGAACCGGCGACTTTGGCCGCGATCACAAAGTCGGATTCGCGCAGCTCAAGCAGTTTGCCGCGTACAACCCGCGCCAACCCGGCCCAGCCGATTATGGACAGAATGATGGTGATCGAGAAATATATTTTGACCGGCGACCAGCCCGGGGGCACAGCGGCACTGAGCGCCATCCACAGCGGTATCGTGGGAATGATGATCACGAACTCGATCACACGCTGGATCAACATGTCGGTCGTCCCTCCGAAGTAGCCGGAGATGCCGCCCAGGAGACAGCCGAGGATAAAGCTGATCAGTACGCCAACCAGACCAACGGACAGACTGACCCGTGCACCGGCCAGTGTTCTTGTAAAGAGATCGCGGCCCAGCGAATCGGTGCCAAACAGAAAGATCACGCCGCCTTCCTCAGGCAGGAAGAAATGGGTTTCCATTGGGAAGAGACCCCAGAACCGGTAGGGTTCTCCTTTCTGGAAAAAGCGAATGCGGTGAACGCGTGAAGGGTCTTCCGTATACACGCGGGTGAAGGTATCGAAATCGATCTCTCCGTCCAACCCATATACGAAGGGGCCTCGGAATCGACCTTCACTGTCGAAGAGGTGAATACTGGAGGGCGAGGCGCTCAGATAGTCCTCATGTTTCGTCAGCCGGCCATACGGGACCCAGAATTCATAGGTAATCGCGAACAGATAGAGGATGGCCAGCAGGGTCGTAGAGAGGACAGCCAGCCGGTGCCGCTTGAATTTGCGCCACATCAGCTGCCATTGTGAGGCCAGGAAATAGCGCTCTTCGGCCGTGGTCTCGGCCGCACGCGCCGCCGCGCTGCTCGATAAACGGGCGGTTGCGTCCGTTGTCATCTCAGGCCTTCCCTTCAAAACGGATGCGTGGATCAACAACGATCAGGAGAATATCGGACAAAAACGTGCCGATCAGCGTCAGAATCCCCAGAAACATCACAATGCTTCCTGCCAAAAACATGTCCTGGCTGATAAGTGCCTTGAAGAGAAGAGGACCCGTGGTCGGCAGGCTCAGAACGATGGCGACGATCGTTTCGCCGGAAACGATGCGCGGCAGTTGCCAGCCGACGGTACTGACGATCGGATTGATCGCCATGCGCACCGGATATCTGAACAGCAGCTTCCCTTCGGCAACGCCCTTGGCGCGGGCGGTGATGACATACTGTTTGCTGAGTTCATCCAGCAGGGTGCCTCGCATGACGCGGATGATTCCGGCAGTGCCGGCAGTGCCGATGACGATGATAGGCACCCAGAGGTGGGTGAAGAGATCCCAAATCTTGCCCAGGCTCCACGGGGCCAGGGCATACTCCGAAGAAAACAGGCCGCCGACGCTAATGCCGAAGTACTTGAAGAACAGGAACATGAGGATGAGCGCGAGCATGAAGTTGGGCGTCGCCAGCCCGGCAAAACCGAGCACTGAAAACAGATAGTCGCTGAAACCGTACTGGCGGGTGGCGACGTAGATTCCGATAGGCACGGCAACCACATAGGTGAAGAACAGGGTGATCAGCGAGAGCAGTATCGTGTAAGGCAGACGTTCTTTCAGCAGCCTTTCCACAGGCTGATTCCATTCGAAGGAGCGGCCCATTTCGCCCTGCAGAAATCGCCCAAACCAGCGGAAGTACTTCTCCAGCGGGGTGGCATCAAGGCCATATTCCCGTTTGAGGGCTTCGATTTCAGCCTCATCGATGATATCTCCCTCCTGTTCCAGGCGCGCGACATAGCTTGTCAGGAAATCGCCTGGGGGCAGTTGAATGATGATGAATACAACTATGCTCAGGAAAAAGAAGGTAACAATCGCGTAGATTAGTCTTTGGGCGATATAACCGATCATTTCTTGCCCTCGTAAGGAGACTGCAACAGGGAGATTTTCTCGCCTTCATCTATCGACTGCTGGGCTTTGAGGGCGATCTCTGTCATTCGAAAGAGCTCCTCAACGCCGGAGAAAGATCCGTCCTGAACCGAACTGACGAAGGCCGTGTACCAGTTCGGTGTATTGGGAATCTCGAGATTGCATATCCCTGCCTGTTCGCTGATCAGCTTGGCGGTCTCTTCATTGGCTATGCTTTCCACGACGCCCGCTGTACCCGAAATCATTATGCGCTCATCGCCGTGGCTGGGCGCATTCGAAGGTCGCAGAAAGTCCAGGATAACAGTCGCGACCCCGCCATTGCGCATTCGCAGCAGAAAACCGGCCTGGCTGGCACAGCCCGGATAGTCCGGATGGGCGGCTGCGGTTTCCCAACCGGTGACTTCTGTGAATACGTCGCCGAGCGACCAGACGAGCCAGTCGATGACATGAACGCCCACAAAAGGGACAATGCCGGGGAAGGTCTCACGCTGGCGAAAATGATCGGCCCGCCTGGCCCCCCAACGGTAGGAGATCTGGCTGTAGCTGCCCAGAGGCTCGCCGATCAGACCGGCGTGCACCGCATCGCGAACGGCCTCAAACCATTTCATTCTGCGATAGCCGTGTAGCGCGGCCAGCGGGGTTCCGGCCTCCTTGGCCACAGTATACAGATGGGAAAGGGTCGCCAGATCCATGGCCAGCGGTTTCTCGGTCATGACGGCGATGCCGCGTTTCAGGCATAGCTCGGTGAATTCCGGAACCTGCTGGGGGGGAACGCAGATCTGCACCAGATCCGGAGATTCCTCATCCAGCATCTTCTCATACTCGGTATATCTGTTGGTCTCTGACGTCACGCCAGGGGCGTTGGCGAAAGAGTCCAGCGATTCGCCCGGCATCGCCAGCGCGACGGCGACCACGTCAACATCGGGCAGATCCTGCAACATCTGCTCGTAGTAGTCCAGGTGTCCTGAGTGACCGAGTAGGGCGAATTTCATCGCGGCTTCCTCTCTAATTTGTGGAGCGCTTTTCCTGGCCGTTTGCGACGAAGTGTTTGCCAAATGGCAAATTCGTCATTCAATCTGAGTTCACTCGATGAAGCTGGAGAACAGTGTCGAAACTGGGCCGAAACTGTGGCGGGGCCGTTCTGCAGCCCCTGGCCCAGCATCTATAACAACCTTTCGCTGCCGGCCTCTTTGGGAGCCCACAGTTCTTCGTACGAATAGTTCTGCGGCGAGGCGGCCGTTTCCTGGGGCGGTTCCCAGTCGGGGCGCACACTCTGGATGAGAGTTACGGCGTTATGGAAAGCGATACGATCGCGCGTTGTCTCGTCAATATCTGCGGATTCCAGCTGTGCCTGCAGGATACGATAATCGTAGTAGGGCAGGTCGCTGCCAAAGAGAATCCGCTCGCTGCCGAGCTCGTTGATCAGTTGCGGCAGGTCCCAGTCAGATTTGGAGCCTATGGGTCTTTGTACAATTTCAAACCAGACGTTATCCAACGGCTTACACAGCTCAAATTCCTCTCCGACCCCGGCATGGACGATGAAGATCAGGTTGGGAAATCGCTGTGCATAGGCAGCGGTCCGAGCCGCACTTTCATGGAGAAGGCAGATCCCGCCCCCGAGTGATGCAACTTCGAGAAAAGGATAGAGCTGTCTTTCGAAGGTCATGCCGGATGGATGCCACATAATGCCCTTGAGACCACCTTCAACCAGCGTCTCTTCCAGGGCATCTACCCCAACCTGGCCGTGGCGCAGCTCAATCAGGGCCAGGCCGATGGGAAATCGATCGGGAAACTGGCGGCAGGCCCTTACGATGATCCCGTTCTGGTCTTTCGTGTCCAGCACACCTCTGACCTGCGACGAACCGACCGCGGTCGGCCCGACGACGGCGGCGACAACACCGGTGTCTGCCATGCGGGCCAGACAGCGACCGGTGGTCTGCCCGACAGCAGGATCGTAGGTGATGGTCGTCCCGATATGACAGTGTACATCTACATAGAGTCGCATGTTCACTCAACTCCTATCGCGCGTCGTTCGCTGGTTGCCTGCCGCGCGGCTTCGATAATGGCCAGATTGTGCCGCGCCTGTTCGCCGGTCACGGGCATTTCCGATCCGCTGGCGAGCGCCTCGAATGTTGCGGCGTAGCATCCAAAGTGGCCGCCAACGCCCGGGTTCTCTTTGACTTCCGGTTCGGGAATATCCAGAGAGCTCCAGCCGCCATCCTCGCCGTTGTAGTGCCAGAACGGCTCTTCGTCGCGATGATAGACGCGAATCGAGCCGTCGCTCGTGTGTACTTCGCACCAGCGTCCCCGTTCAGGTGTTATCGCGGGCGAGCACCATGATGCCGACACCGTGGAGACGGCCCCGTCCTCATGTTCGAAGAGCAGGATGGCGAGGTCGTCGACATCGATATCAAAGTGCATCGTTTTCACTCTGGCTTCAACATATTTTACCGGCGAACCCATCAGCGCCTCGACAGAGTAGATCTCGTGGTAGGCGGTATCGATGATGCAGCCGCCGCCGACCGCCCGTTGCGCGCGCCAGGCCATTGCAGGATTGGCATGATCGCCGCCAAAATCGGGCGGTTTCATGCCCATGCATTGACCGCGACCCAGAATCGGCTTCCCCACCTTTCCGGTTCGCAGCTGGCTCAGCGCTTCCTGCATGGGCAAGGAAAAGAGCAGGTTGTGCATGATGGCATAGGGTACGCCGTTGCGGTTGACTGCCTCCAGGATCGCATCGGCCTCCTCCAACGAGGTGGCCATCGGTTTTTCGGAGATGACGGCTACGCCGGCCTCGGCTGCGTGAATGGCGTGTTCGGCGTGGAGGGCGTGTGGTGTGGCGATCGAAACGGCGTCGATCTCGGCGTTGGCCAGCATGTCGCGATAGTCGGCATATCTCTGCGCCGGCGGCACCTCAAGCGTGTTGCCGGCATACTCGAGATTATCGGGCACCGGATCGGCCACCGCGACCACGTTCACAGATTGCGGCAGGGCAAGATATACGGAGATGTGGTTGATGCGCACAATACCGCCGCAACCGATCAGACCCAGACGTACCGGCTTTGTCACCTTCTTGTATGGTTGAGCCATTATGAAATCGACGCGGGAAAATCCGAAGGCGTTCCCGGCCTCTCCTTTCTCTGTCTTCTGATGGAGGTGAAACAAAGTAATAGGCTGACTAATTTGGAGCGCTGTCGCGCACGGCTGTCAGCTGGGAGAGGCAACAACGCGCATAGATCCGGAGCAGGTACCCATTCTCCCTCCATCTGCGCGGCGGGCCCTCACACTCGCAGACGGATCAGTTCGCGGCAGCTCTCTGATCGTTTTCCTGATTGGAATCGAATATTAACGGAGAGTGGCAGATTTGAAAAGGGCCGTTTCCCACCCCGTTATTGGCGCGATTCCGCGGTTGGTCAGGCGAACAGTTGCAACACCCTGTCTCAGCGCCTGGCGAAGACAGGGTGTTGCTGCAGAGTTGCACTGTTCGTTTCGTTACCCCTTACTCTTCAATAAACCACTGTGAAGGCACGAACGGGGCGTAGAAATTGTTGTCTGAGATCCAGGCGGCGCCCTCTAAGGGCACGTTGTGGAGGCGATTGCTGATGATGACCGGTCGCGGCGTGAAGCCGATGGTGCCGATCATCGGGATTTCGCTGGTGAAGTACTCGTAGTACTCGGCGCCATACTTATCGAAGTCCTCGGTGCCGACCGCCGTCAGTTTGTACTGTTCAAAGATCTCTTGCTGCCGCTTGATCTCTTCCGGTGGTTCCTCACCTTCCTCACCATTGGTCCGGAACCAGTCCTTCCACGTTCCGGTCCAGAAGGAGGTCTGGTCTACAGCGTAATTGCTGCCAAGGGAGCGACCGAACAAGGCGTTTCTGTCGAGATGCCAGGTCGGAATCTGCAGATCATTGGTGGCCAGTCGTTGCGAGAAGAGACCGCCCTGCTCACCCAGATTCTCGACAATTGCCTCAAGCCCGACCTCAGCCCAGTCGTCCCGGACCAGTTCGGCCATGGCAATCTTAGGACCTTCGGATACGCCGACGTGGATCAGCATGGTCAGGCGGCCTTCGCCGTCGGGCCGCAGCCGGTAACCCTCGCTGTCGCGCTCGGTCAGGCCGACTGAGTCGAGAAGCGCGTTGGCCCGCTCCGGGTCATACTCGGCGTGGGTGGTGGCCCACTCCTCCTTGAAGAAGCTCAGACCGGGATTGACGGTGGCCGGGAAAGGTCTGCCCAGCCCGAAGAAGAGCGTGTCGTTCATGCTCTCGCGGTCGATACTGATCGACATGGCAATGCGGAAGTCCCGGTTGTTGAACAACTCTCGCAGTACCGGGTCTTTGACGGTGCGATTGGGCATCAGACCCAACTCGGCGGAGAAGAGGTTCTGCGCGAATTCGACGCGGTAGTTCCCTTGCTCGGCGCCTTGTTGGAAGACGGACATATCCTTCATGTCGATGTAGTAGGTCTCGAAGTCGAACTCGCCGGCGCTTGCCTTGAGTGTCTGCACTTCCTTGTCGCCCGTGATCACGGCTTCGATGCGATCAATGTAGGGTAACTGGTTGCCGGCGGAGTCCACCTGGTGGAAGTAGGGATTGCGCACGACGATGGCGCGGTCGCTGGTGAGCGTTTCGTTCTTCCAGGCCCAGAGGGTAGGACCGTCGATCCGGAAGTTGTTGGGAGGTCTGTTGTGGAAGTTGAAGGCTTGCATCCACGTCTCAAATCCCTCCTCCTCGGCCAGTGCTTGCGCATCGGGGTTGTAGTCGATGTGCCATTGCTTCAGCCAGTGCTTGGGCATGATGACGTTGTTGTCGGTGGCCACGCCCGTGCGACCCAGGTAGTTCATGATGACCGGGTACGGCACACTGAAGCTGATTTCAACCACGGTGTCACTGATCTTGGTGAAGACGGCAGGCTCACCTCCGGCGCGCCAGATCGACCTCGGCCCGGCAGGGGAGAGATCTTCGTTGAGCGCGACATCTTCCCAGGCAAACATGATGTCGTCGGTCGTGAACGGCTCGCCATCCGACCACTTATGGCCCTCACGGAGTTCGATGGTCAGGGTTGTGTAGTCGTCGGAGAAGCTGAAGCTTTTGGCGATATCCATGAAGATCTGGGTGTTGCTGAAGTCATAGCGGAATAGCCCGTTCATACGCAGGGTAGCGAAGCTCCAGAGGTTGATCGGGTTGACCTCTCCGAAGCGGAGGGTGCCCCCGTATGTGCCAATCCGGTCCTCCGGTTCAATAACCTGCGGTTCTGCCGGGAGCCGCTCATCGACTGGCGGCAACTCGCCGTTGGCGACCATTTCGGCCAGCATGGGGGACTCGTTGTAGGCCGAATCTGACTCCGGCGCCATACTCTCAGTTTCAGCCGCCTGTTCAGGCTCGGCTGCCGCTTCCTCGGCTTGGGGCGCTGCACCGCCGCAAGCCGCGATCATGGGGATGATCAGGATGAAGAGGACCGCAGATACTATGATACGCAGTCGTGGATTCATTTTTCTCTCCTTTGGGGTTGAAAAGAAGGAACCAGACGGGCCTTCGTTAAAGCATATATAATCGTAGCCAGATCGTCATCGCTTGTCAAGGAGACAAAATTTTCTGGAATTTCTACTCTTGTTCTCGACAACAGGCGTTGTCTGAATCAGGAATGGACAGGGCTGTTGAAGCACAGTTTTCATGCCGTCAGCTCCCCCTTTTTTGGGCGCCATGCTTGAGCAGCCCTTCACCGCTGGCACTATGCAGGTTTTCTTCGAATCGTCGTTGGTGGGCGGCAGGCACACTGCCGGACAGGCGCACCGCGGCGAAGAAGGCGTAGCGGTCGGTGAGGCATGTTTTTGGAGGGGGGCGTTGCGGGGGCGCAGCCCCTGCACAAGGGAGGGCCGAAGGCCCGACCGCCCATAAGGCAGTGATCAGTGGTTAGTGGTCAGTGGATGGTTGCCGGAGCTTGGAACTGACCGCGGCTTTGTTGCAGAAAGTGGTATACGAGTGTTCATACCCATTTTGGGATGCACACCAGAGCAGCGTGCGTTTCCAGAAGGGAAGGATCTGTGCTATACTCCGTCTAATTTTTTTCAGTCATTGACCAGGATCTGCGCAATGTCCCGGTGGCGAGCTTACCATACGCCTACAACGGTTGCTGAGGCGCTCTCACTGCTGCATCAGCACAAAGACAAAGCCCGCATCATCGCCGGCGGCACCGACCTGATCCTCGATATGGAGGCGGAACACGCGGTTGTGCCGGAAGTGCTGGTGGATGTGACAAAGATCGCCGGCATCGACCGCGTCGCGCTGGAGGACGGCTGGATCGTGCTGGGCGCAGGTATCACCCATACCCAGATCGAAAGCAGCCCGCTACTGCGCGCCCAGGCCAGATGCCTGACCGAAAGTTGCGGGGTCATCGGCGGGCCGCAGGTGCGTAATGTGGCGACGCTGGGCGGGAATGTGGCGCACGCGCTGCCGGCCGCGGACGGGACGATCGGCCTGCTGGCGCTGGAGGCGGAGGTCGAGATTGCCGGACACGGGGGTAGCAATAGGTGGCAGCCGCTGCTCTCCATCTTTGCCGGCCCCGGCCGCAACCGCCTGGCCCCCGATCAGATGCTGCACGCGTTTCGCTTTCGCCCGATTGCGGCGCGGGCGGGCAACGCCTTCGACCGCATTATGCGGCCCCAGGGTGTGGCGCTGCCGGTTCTGGGCATCGCGGCCAGGGTCCGATTGGATGCAGATCTGCGGCGGGTTGAGGATGCGGTAATCGCGATTGGGCCGGCCGGACCGACCCCCTTTCGCGCCAGCGGCGCGGAGGAGGCATTGACGGCAGCGGCAGAATTTGACGACGCGGCCGTGGAGAATGCCGTTGCCGCGGCGCAGGAGCAGGCCAGGCTGCGGACCAGCAAGTACCGCGCGTCGCAGGAGTATCGCCGCGAGATGATTGGCGTGCTGCTGAGGAGGGTGCTGCAGGCGGCGGTGGAAAGGGCTCGCATGAATGACGCGCCAACACAGGTGGAGGATACGTAGCCAATGCAGCGACCGATCAGCAGCCGCTGTTCCGGCAGGGATGCGGGGGTGCCACGGCTATGATCCACCTCACCTCGATTGAAAAACGGCCCTCTTTCCCCCAAGAAGGGACATTCCCCTATAATGTGCCGGTCATCGCCCGGCTGGAGAAGGTGCAGTTCGAAAGTTCTGTGACCTTTCTGGTAGGCGAAAACGGCAGCGGCAAATCCACATTTCTCGAAGCGCTGGCTACCACGGTGCGCCTGCCGACGGTGGGCGCTGAGGAGGCCGGCAACGACCCATCGCTGGCGGCGGTGCGGCAGTTGTCCAAACATCTGCGCCTGGGCTGGACCAAACGCAGCGGGCGCGGTTTTTATCTGCGCGCCGAGGACTTTTTCGGCTTTGCCAAGCGCATCGCCCAGATGCAAGCTGAACTGCAGACGGAGATGGCCAACGTGGATGCGGAGTACGAAGGCCGCTCCGACTACGCCAAGGGGCTGGCGAAGATGGCTTACTCCGGCCAGCTGGCCGCGATAGAAGAACGCTATGGCGAAGGGCTGGACGGACACTCGCACGGTGAGGCGTTTCTGGCCCTTTTCCAGGCCCGCTTTGTGCCCAACGGCCTTTATCTGATGGATGAACCGGAGGCGCCGCTCTCGCCCCTGCGCCAGGTGGGGCTGCTCGCGCTGCTGAAGGAGATGGTCGCCCGCGACGCCCAGTTTATCATTGCCACCCACTCCCCGATATTGATGGCCTTCCCCGGGGCCACGATTCTGAACTTTGACGAGTCCCCGCCCGAGCCCGTGTCCTGGGAATCATTGGAGCACGTGAGCGTGACGCGAGGATTTCTGAACGATCCACAGCTGTATCTGAACCACCTGTAACCACAACTTGCAGTGGCTGGCGGACAGCGACCCCGAAAGCGTCCCGTCACGAACCACTTTTTGTACACGCCGACAGGAGCCAATAAGTGACACAACTTACTCTGACCGTCAATGGTACGGAGCACGCTCTCGATGTACCGCCCAGCCGCTATCTGGCGGAGGTTTTGCGCTACGACCTGGGGCTGACCGGCACCAAGATCGGCTGTGATGAGGCGGAGTGCGGCTGCTGCACCGTCATCGTTGACGGCCAGTCGGTTGATTCCTGCATCTACCCGGCGTTCAAGGCGCAGGGCGCGCAGGTGTCGACGATCGAGGGGCTGGCCCAGACCCGGTCATGCTCCCAGAATGGCTCCAGCCATGCGCTCGAGTTGCATCCTCTGCAGTCCGCGTTCATCCGCCACGGGGCGACGCAGTGCGGTTTCTGCACGCCCGGGTTCATCATGCAGGCGACGACGCTGCTGGACGAGAACCCGGACCCGTCGGATAAGGAGATAAAGGAGTGCTTGAAGGATACTTACTGCCGCTGCACCGGGTACACCGCGATCATCAACTCGGTGAAGGCTGCGGGCGAGTACATGCGCACCGGTACAATGCCGGAGGCGGAGCTGCCGTCGGTGATAGAGCCGCTTTCGCAGATCGGGCAACCATTGGAGCGACCGGACGCGGTCGACAAGGTGACGGGGGCGGCGCTCTACACGGATGACTACACCTTCGACGGGATGCTGTTCGGCGCTACGCTGCGCAGCGAACACCCCCATGCCCATATTCGCGAAATCGACACCGCGGCGGCACGTGCGCTGGAGGGAGTCCACGCGGTGCTGACGCACGCCGATGTGCCGGGCGACCCGCGTCACGGGCTGGTCGAGAACGACTGGCCGGTCTTCGCGGGCGGACGCTTTCCGGCCCGCTATGTGGGGGACGCGATTGCCTTGGCGGTGGCCGAGACGGCGGAGATCGCGCAGCAGGCGCTGGGGTTGATCCGGGTGGAGTACGAGGCGCTGCCGGCGGTCACCGATCCACGGGATGCGTTGCAGCCGGACGCGCCGCAGCTGCACCCGGACCGTCCCACCGGGAATCTGCTCAAGCATATCAAGGTACGTCAGGGCGACGTGGAGCAAGGGTTTGCCGACGCCGATATCGTCGTCGAGCGCACGTACCGCACGCCGATGACCGAGCACGCGTTCCTGGAGCCGGAATGCGCGCTGGCGGTGCCGGCGGGCTATAGCGGGAGCCGCCCATCCACCAGCAAGGAGCCGGGCGCGTCCGACCACGATAGCGACAAGCTGACCGTCTATGTGGGCAGCCAGATCCCATACAGCGACAGGCGGCAGGTGGCGAAGAGCCTGGGCCTGGCCGACGAGGAAGTGCGCGTGATCGGCACACTGATGGGGGGAGGATTCGGCGGTAAGGAGGACATTGCCGGACAGATCCATGCGGCGCTGGGCGCGCAGGTGACGGGCCGCCCGGTCAAGATTCTTTATAGCCGGCAGGAGAGCTTGATCTTCCATCCCAAGCGTCACAGCACGATCATCCGCATCAAGACGGGCGCCATGCGCGACGGCAAGCTACTTGCAGTGGAGGCGGAGCTTTACGGCGACAGCGGGGCTTATGCCAGCCTGGGCGAGAAGGTGATGACCCGCGCCACTACGCACGCCACCGGCCCGTACGTGATGCCGCATGCCAAGATCGACTGCTACGCCATGTATACGAATAACGCGCCCAGCGGCGCTTTCCGCGGCTTTGGCGTCACGCAGTCGGCCTTTGCGGTGGAGAGCAATCTCGACATATTGGCGGCAGAACTGGGCATGGACCCGGCAGAGTTACGGCGCAAAAACGTTATGCGCGTCGGGACGGAGACGGCCACCGGCCAGGAACTGATCGAGAGCGTGGGACTGCTCGAATGCCTTGACCTGGTGGAGGAAGAGATCAGAACGTCAGAGGACGGCGGTCCGAGTTCACTGTCTTCCGACCCCTGGACTTCGTTTCAGATCGGCAGCAAGCGCTACGCCTGGGGCATCGCGGCCGGCTACAAGAATACCGGCCTGGGGGGCGGCGCGCCGGACAAGTCGGAGGCCGAGGTGGAGGTATTCGCAGACGGCACCGCGGCGATCCGCACGAGCAGCGCGGAGATGGGGCAGAATCTGGTCGGCGTGCTGGCGGCCTGCACCGCGCAGGAGTTGGGCCTGCCTTTCGAGAAGGTGCATGTAACGGTAATGGACACGGATCTGACGCCCGACGGCGGCCCTTCGACGGCCAGCCGCCAGACCTATGTCAGCGGCAATGCCGCCCGCCTGGCGGCGCGGGCCATGCGGCAGCAGATGCAGACCGTGCTCGCCGAGAAATTCGACACGCACCCGGACGTCATCGCCTTCCATGAGGGGCTGGCTTATGTGGATGAGAAGCGCTTGGCGCAGATGCATGGGGCGGAGCTGCCGGTGGAAGGCGCCAACGGCACGAACGGCAGCACGGGAAAGGCGCTGCCACAGTCGATCCGCAGCATCTCTTTCGCCGATGCGGTCAACGCGCTGCTGGCCGAGAACCGGTTGCCGAAGATCCGCTATGAATACTGGGCGCCGCAGACGCAGCCGCTGGGGACGGGAGGCGACATGCACTTCGCCTTCTCGTACGCGGTGCATGCGGCGCTGGTGAGCGTGGATACCGACACCGGCGAGGTGGCGGTGGAGCGGGTGATCTCTGCCCACGACGTGGGCCGGGCCATCAATCCTTTGAGCCTGCTCGGTCAGATCGAAGGCGGGATCGTAATGGGCATCGGCAACGCCCTGACTGAGAACTACATCGTCGAGAATGGCATCCCCTGGACCGAGCGCCTGGGACAGTACAAGATGCCGGGCATCAAGATGACGCCGAAAATGGACAGCCACATCGTCGAACATCCTACGGCAGATGGGCCGTACGGCGCCAAGGGGGTGGGCGAGATCAGCTCGATCCCGATCAGCCCGGCGATCACGAACGCCATTTGCAACGCGGTCGGGGTTCGCTGCCTGGCCCTGCCGGTCGATCAGGACGCGTTGCTGCTGGCGATGCGCGACAAGGAAAGAGAGATCGACGGTCACTGGGGGCAGACGTAGGCAGTTTTTAGTTTTCAGTAACGGCGGCGGATGCGACTTGCGACTGAGAACTAAGGTGCTTCCCATGCAACTCCACCATGCTCTGCGGCTGCCGCCGGATGAACTTTCGGTTGTCACGCTGGTCGGCGCCGGGGGCAAGACGAGCGCGCTTTTTCGGCTGGCGGATGAGGCCGTTGCCGCCGGCCGCCGCGTCGTCACCACCACGACCACCCACATATTCGCCTCCCAGGCGGAGCAGGCGCAGGCCCGTCTTGAAGTAAGGCCGGACAGGGCTGACGCGGTTGACTGGGCTGCGCTGGAGGCACAGCTGGCGCGGCACGGGCACTGCCTGATCTGGTCGCCGTCCAATGGCCGGACCGCTGAAGCCGGCGGCAAACCAGCAACCGCTTCGCCGACAAGATCCAAACGCCAGGGCCTTCCTCCGGAAGTTGTGGATGCGCTGGCGGCGCGGGCCGGAGATCTCGGCATCAGCCTGATTGCGATTGAAGGCGATGGCAGCCGCCGCCGCCCGGTGAAGGCGCCCGCGTCGCACGAGCCGGTCATCCCCGATTGTACGACCCACCTGGTTCCGGTCGCAGGCCTCGATGGGCTGGGGCTTCCTCTGGACGCACCTTACGTTCACCGGCCCGAACAGGTGCGTGCGCTCCTGCAAGAAGATGACGCGTCGACGCGGCTGACTGCGGGCATGCTCGGCCGCCTTCTGGTCGAACCCTATGCGAGGGAAGAAAAGGAGCCCCCCCATGTATCGCAGAGACCCCCTGCGGGCGCGAGACTGATACCGCTTCTGAACAAGGCGGACAGCGCTCCCAGGTTGGCGGCTGCCCGGTTGATTGCGCAGCGGTTGGCGGCACAGAATCAGCCGGCGCTCATCGGCGCGGTGGGGACGGAGAGCCGGACGGCTGTCCGCGAGCGCTGGGGCGCGACGACGGCTATCGTGCTGGCCGGCGGGGAGAGCCGCAGGATGGGGCAGCCGAAACAGCTACTGCGCTGGCAGGGTGAGCCGCTGGTGACGCGCGCGGCCCGCATTGCGCTCGAGAGCGGCGCGTCGGAAACGGTTGTGGTTACCGGCGCGGTGGCTGAACAGGTGGAGGCCGCGCTGGCCCCGTTGCGCGAGGCGGGGCGCGGACGTCTGCTAGTCGTTTTCAACCCGAATTGGCAGGATGGGCAGGCGGGTTCGGTGCGCGCCGCGATGGAGGCGCTGCCGGCCGAATGTGAGGCGGCCCTGTTTCTGCCGGTGGACCAGCCCCGTCTGCCGGGGGCGCTGCTGCGACGGCTGTGGCAGACATGGCGGGGCGGCAGCGATCTGGCGGCTGTGGCTGTGGCCGGAGCGGTACGCGGCGCGCCGGCGGTCTTTGACCGGCGTTACTTTGGCCAGTTGAGGCAGGTTCAGGGTGATCGGGGCGGGGGGATGCTGCTGCGCCGGCACGCGGAGGAGGTCAGCGCGATCGAGACGCCGGGCGAGTGGCTGGCTGATGTGGACACGCCGGAGGACTGGCGGACGGCGGTGGATGGTGGTTGGTGACAGGGACCACTGTAGATGGGAATCGTATGTTTTGTGATCCTTGCTGTGCAGGGTCGGAGGAAAAGTGTCGACGTTTCATCAGCGGAGTGAAGCCTACAAGAGAGGGCACCCACAAGGGGTGCCCCTACGGGGCGGCATTTTCCAGTGAAAGCGAGGTGGAGCGGCATGTCTACGCTTGAGAACGGTATCCGTTACAGCCCGGCCATCCACGCGCCGGGGGAACGTCAAATTACCTTCGGTCAGGCAATTCACGAAGCTGTTGCCGAGGAGATGACCCGCGACGAGCGCGTCTTCGCCATCGGAGAAGATATTGCCGTGGCCGGCTCGGTATTCAAAGTGTTTGTCGGTCTGTATGAGAAGTTCGGCCCGGAGCGGGTGATCGATTCGCCGATTTCGGAGGCGGGTATTGCCGGCATCGGTGTGGGCGCGGCCATCACCGGTATGCGGCCCATTGTGGACATCATGTTTTGCGACTTTGCTACGCTGGTGATGGATCAGTTGGTCAACCAGGCGGCCAAGACCCACTACATGTCCGGCGGCAAGCTGAAAGTGCCCATGGTCTTGCGGACGACCATGGGGGCCGGTAGCCGCACTGCCGCCCAGCACAGCCAATCTCTGCATGCGCTCTTCAGCCACATTCCCGGCCTGAAGGTAGCGATACCGGCCACGCCATACGACGCCAAGGGGCTGATGAAGAGCGCCATCCGCGACGATAATCCGGTAGTGATTTTTGAAGACAGGGCGCTCTTTCAACAGAAGGGGCCGGTGCCGGAGGAGGAGTATACTCTCCCCCTGGGCCAGGCGGACGTCAAGCGAACCGGCGACGACATCACAATAGTCGCGACCAGTTCAATGGTGTACGTTGCCTTGGAAGCGGCCGATCAGCTGGCCGCGGCCGGCATCAGCGCAGAGTTGATCGATCCCCGCACGACTACCCCTCTGGACGCTGAGACACTGATTCAGTCCGCCCGAAAGACCAGCCGGGCGCTTGTGGTCGACGAGGGCTACCGGCAGTATGGCGTCACCGGTGAAATTGCCTCGGTCATCGCCGATGGCGCATTCTACTATCTCGACGCCCCGGTAAAGCGCATCGGCGCCATGAGCGTGCCGGTACCGTTCTCGCCGGCGATGGAGGACCGGACGATTCCCAACACCGACTATGTGGTCGAGATGGCTAAAGCCATGTGTGGGAGGGGATGAAATGCGCAGACACGGTCGGAACTGCAGTTTTTAGTTTTCGGTTTTTAGTTTTCAGTGGAACACCAGTCGCCAGGGGAACATCAGTCGCCAGGGGAACGCCGGTGGTTAGCGGTCGGTGGTCGGTGGGTTGAGGCGGCAAGCGGGGGAGGAGACTCCGTTCGCCAGACACGACGCTGGGGAAGAGTAAACACGGTCGGTGAGGCATGTTTTTGTAGGGGGCGTTGCGGGGGCGCAGCCCCTGCA
>Ga0209544_1000937_pt1 | contig 35407 bp, 28 predicted proteins | sample MesohylPK_FD_187297 | JGI IMG/M metagenome (GOLD analysis project Ga0209544, IMG submission 187297) | Host-associated microbial community of the marine sponge Aplysina aerophoba from Gulf of Piran - sponge mesohyl, lysed by proteinase K... | ecosystem: Host-associated > Porifera > Sponge >... | reverse complement strand
TGGTGATCGGGTCGAAGGTTCCGGGATAGAGACCGATCCGCTCAGCCATCCTGTGCCGCTCCAGCGTTCTCTGCCGCCTCGCCCGCCGCGCCGTTGCCGTTCACGTCGGCCAGCCGTGCCGCCGACACCACCCGCTCGCCCTTACCCAGGCGGAAGATCGTCACGCCGCGCGTGCCTCGTCCTGTCTTGCTGACGCCCTTGACCGGGCAGCGGATGAGTTGACCGCCGTCGGTCACCAGCATGATCTCGTCCTGCTCAGCCACCGGGAAGGCGGCGACCACCTCGGTCTCGCCGGCGCCGATCGCCGTATTGATGATACCCTTGCCGCCGCGCCGGGTCAGGCGGTAGTCGTGGCTGGAGGTGCGCTTGCCGAAGCCGTCGCTGCGAACCGTGAGAAGGAACTGCTCCTGGGCCGCGAGCTCGGCGCGGCGATCTTTCGCGAGTGGAGGCGCCGCTCCCTCGCGCTTGCGGCGGAAATAGGCGTCCCGCTCGCCTGCGTCGAGATCGACGTGTGCGAGCACGCTCATGGAGATAACCCGGTCGCCCTCGGCGAGGTCCATGCCGCGCACGCCGGACGAGCTGCGCCCCCGGAACAGGCGAACGTCGGCGGCGGCGAAGCGAGTGCACTTGCCGCCGCGAGCGGCGAGCAGCACGTCATCGGCATCGGAGCAGGTCTGCACGCCGATGATGCGATCGTCGTCGCCGAGCTTCATGGCGATCTTGCCGGCGGAGGGCACGTTCACGAAGTCGCTTGCGCTGTTGCGCCGCACGGAGCCCGCAGCGGTCGAGAACATGAGCTGGAGCCTGGCCCACTCGTCCTCGTCCTCCGGCATCGGCAGGATGGTCGAGATGGTCTCGCCGGCCGCCAGCGGCAGCAGGTTGACCAGGGCCTTGCCGCGCGCCTGCGGCGCGGCCTGAGGCAGACGATAGACCTTGAGCTTGTAGACCTTGCCGGCGGTGGAGAAGAAGAGCACGGGCGTGTGGGTATTGACGACGAAGACCTGCGAGACGAAGTCCTCGTCGCGGGTGCTCATGCCGGCGCGCCCCTTGCCGCCCCGCCGCTGGGCCCGATAGGTGGATAGCGGGACCCGCTTGACGTAGCCGCGGTGGCTGAGCGTGACCACCATCTCCTCACGCTGGATCAGATCTTCGACATCGTGCTCGAATTCGGCCTCGCCCAGCTCGGTCCGTCGCACATCGGCGAACTTCTCGCGCGTGGCAACCAGCTCGTCGCGCAGGACGGAGCGCAAGCGCTCCCGGTTCTGCAGGATGTCGATGTAATCCTTGATCTGCTCGACGATGCCGGCGAGCTCGTCGGCGATCTTGTCGCGCTCCATGGCGGTGAGGCGCTGCAGGCGCAGCTCCAGGATCGCCCGCGCCTGCTCCTCCGTGAGCCGGCAGGTGCCCGCTTCCGTCACCCGCTGGCGCGGATCGGCGATCAGCGCGATCAGGGGGCCCGCATCCTTCACCGGCCAGTCCCGGCCCGTGAGGGCGGCGCGGGCCTCGGCAGGGTCCTTGGCACGCCGGATCAGCGCGATGATCTCGTCGATGTTGGCGACGGCGATGGCGAGGCCCGCGAGCGCATGGGCCCGCGTGCGCGCCTGTCTGAGCTGGTAGGCGGTGCGCCGGGTGACGACCTCTTCGCGGAACTCGATGAACGCCGCGATGATGTCCTTGAGTGTCAGCAATTCCGGGCGGCCGCCGCGCAGGGCCAGCATGTTCACGCCGAAGCTCGTCTGCAGCGGCGAGTAGCGGTAGAGCTGGTTGAGCACCACCTCGGCCATCGCGCTGCGCTTGAGCTCGATGACGACGCGCACGCCGTCGCGGTCCGATTCGTCGCGGAGGTCGGCAATCCCCTCGATGCGGCGATCGTTCACGAGCGCGGCAATGCGCTCGATCATCCGCGCCTTGTTCACCTGGTAGGGAATCTCGGTGACGATGATCGCCTCGCGGTCCTTGCCGGACTGCTCGATCGTCGTGCGGCCGCGCATCACCACCGAGCCGCGGCCGAAGTGATAGGCCTGACGGATGCCTGCGGCGCCGATGATCATGGCGCCGGTGGGGAAGTCCGGCCCCGGCACGTGCTCCATCAGGGCATCGATGGTGATCTCGGGGTCGTCGAGATAGGCGCAGGCGGCGTCGACGACCTCGCCCAGATTGTGGGGCGGGATGTTGGTTGCCATGCCGACCGCGATGCCGCCCGCCCCGTTGACCAGGAGGTTGGGGAAGGCCGCCGGCAGCACCACGGGCTCGTGCTCGGACTCGTCGTAGTTGGCCTGGAAGTCGACCGTCTCCTTGTCGATGTCGGTGAGCAGCGCGTGCGCGGGCTCGGCCAGGCGGACCTCGGTGTAGCGCATGGCCGCCGGCGGGTCGCCGTCCATCGAGCCGTAGTTGCCCTGCCCGTCCAGCAGCGGCAGGCGCATGGAGAAGTCCTGCGCCATGCGCACCATGGCGTCGTAGATCGCCGCGTCGCCATGGGGGTGGTACTTGCCGATGACGTCGCCGACCACGCGGGCCGACTTGCGGTAGGGCTTGTTCCAGTCGTAGCCGTTCTCGTGCATCGAGTAGAGGATGCGGCGATGCACCGGCTTCAGGCCGTCGCGCACGTCGGGCAGCGCGCGGCTCACGATCACGCTCATCGCGTAATCGAGGTAGGAGCGTTTCATCTCCTCCTCGATGGCGATGGGGGGCGTCAGGGGCGCGCCGCCGTCGGGCGGTTCCCGAGGTGGCGCGGAGGGCGGTATTTCTGTCACCAATGACCGAAAAAATTATTGGAAGACAAGGAATTAGGCCGCGCGTTGCGACTCGATTCCCGCATCCTGCAGACTACAGGAAACACCCCCAATTCACAATGTTGCCGATGCGAAACGGCATGCTGCCGGCGGACCACTCGATGGCTGCCCCCGGCGACCGAATCTCCTGATCTTTCCAGCCTCTTCCACCCACCTTTTCAGACTTCGTCCGTATCTTCCGTTGGGATCAGAATCTCGAAGATTGCGCCCCGTCCCGCTTCGGATTCTACCAACAAATCGCCCTTCCACCCCCGGACCAGGCTGTAAGCGATGGCAAGCCCGAGGCCCTTGCCGTCCCCTGCTCCCCTGGTCGTGAAGAAGGGCTCGAACACATGGCTCTGAATCGCGGGCGGAATTCCCGGCCCGTCGTCTTCCACCGTGACCCGGACATAGCTGCCGGCGGCCAGGCCTCGCGCCTCGGCGCCCTGCGGATCGATCGTCGTGCGGTCGACGCTCACCTGAATCCGCCCGCCTGTGCCCGCCGCCTCAGCCGCGTTGGCGACGATCTGTGATGCGACTTCGTGGAGCTCCCAGCGGTTGACGTGAATGCGGGACGCTTCGTCGTCGATGCGGTACCGGACTTCCTGCGCGGGGTCGAGAGCCTCCCTGGCGAGCGAAATGCTCTCCAGCACCCCGTCGGCCGCCACGAAGGTTTCCGGCACCCGCATGCCGCCGTCGCCGAACGCGAGCATTCGACTGACGATCATGAGGCCTCCCTTGGCCGCGTCCGAGATCCGCTCCAGTCGAGTCCTCTCGTCCGGAGCGAGGGTGGCCTGGTCCAATCCCTCCCCGCAAAGCCCTTCGACGGGCTCGAGCACGCGTCGGAGCTCGCCGGCGAAGCCGCCGCCCAGCGTCCCCATGGCGGCGACCTTGTATCCCTCGCGCAGCTGCTCCTCCATGGCCCGGCGTTGCTCCAACGCGTCGGCGAGCTCGCTGGCCTGTCTGTTCAGGGTCCCGTTCAGCTCCGAGACCTCTCGCCAGCGCCGCAGGGAAAACCACGTCGCCACGATAGCGAGCGCCGGGATGCAGGCGATGATCTCGTCCAGATCCCAGTCTTCGTACTCGCGTGTGAGCTCGAACAGGCTTTCCACCAGTTCGAAGCTCGCGAACACCGCCATGATGGCGGCACCCGCCGCCACGCTTATGATCAGATCCTTCCCCGTCCTGCTCATGCCCTGCCCCTTCGCCCGCTGTCCGCCTGGTCAGCGGAGCGCGCGCTTCTGCGCTGTGTCGTTCGCCTTTCCATTGTCCGGCGGGCTGCGGTCGATCGCGTTCGACCGCGTTCGACTTCCACCTGGACAGAGTCCGGTGAAGACGCATCGCGCAAGCCAATCACGCAAATACGAATTTGATGGGCCGCCCCATCAACGGGGCCCGGTCGCGCGGTGGCGCCGTCGCCCTGCCAGCGCGGCGACCGAGGGCTAGAAGGGGATGTCGTCGTCCAGGTCGGAGGATGAAGGGCCGCTGTCGCGGGCAGCCGCCGGGGCGCCGGCCGGCTCGCCGCCGTAGTCGCGGGAGCCGCCGCTGTCGGCGCGGCTGTCCAGCATCGTGAGCACGCCGCGGAAGCGCTGGAGCACCACCTCGGTGGTGTACTTCTCCTGCCCCGACTGGTCAGTCCACTTGCGGGTCTGCAGCTGGCCTTCGAGATAGACCTTGGAGCCCTTGCGCAGGTAGTTCTGCGCGACCTCGGCGACACGCTCGTCAAAGATCACGACGCGGTGCCACTCGGTCCGCTCGCGCCGCTCGCCGGTCTGACGGTCCTTCCAGTTTTCGCTGGTGGCGACCGACATGTTGACGATGGGCCTGCCGTCCTGAGTCTGACGGGTTTCCGGGTCGCGTCCCAGGTTGCCGACCAGAATGACCTTGTTGACGCTCCCCGCCATGACCCAAACTCCCTCTGTGCTCACAGGTTCCGGTGGCCACTCTTAGCCGATTGCCGGAGCCGCCTCAAACCGGCCTCGCCATGCCGGCGACCCATAGCGGCGGCACTCGCCTTCGCAGGGCGAAACTCCTATATTCTGCTGCCGATCCCCGAGCCATTCTGTCCGCGCCCATGGCCAAGACCATCAGCGTTCGCGGCGCCCGCGAGCACAATCTGAAGGGCGTCGACGTCGACCTGCCCCGCGACCGCCTGATCGTCATCACCGGGCTGTCGGGCTCGGGCAAGTCCTCGCTCGCCTTCGATACGATCTATGCCGAGGGCCAGCGGCGTTACGTCGAGAGCCTCTCGGCCTACGCGCGCCAGTTCCTGGAGCTGATGCAGAAGCCCGACGTGGAGTCCATCGACGGGCTCTCGCCGGCGATCTCCATCGAGCAGAAGACCACGTCGCGGAATCCGCGCTCCACCGTGGGCACGGTCACCGAGATCCACGACTACCTGCGCCTGCTCTTCGCTCGCATCGGGGTGCCCTACTCGCCGGCGACCGGGCTCCCCATCGAGAGCCAGACCGTGAGCCAGATGGTGGACCGTATCCTCGCGATGGAAGAGGGCACGCGGCTTTACCTGCTCGCACCGGTGATCCGCGGCCGCAAGGGCGAGTACCGGAAGGAGCTCGCCGAGCTGCTCAAGCGCGGCTTCACCAGGGTCAAGATCGACGGCGAGATTCACGACATCGACGCGGCACCGGCGCTCGACAAGAAGCGCAAGCACGACATCGAGGTCGTGGTGGACCGCGTGGTGGTCTCGCCCACGCTCGGAACCCGCCTCGCGGACAGCCTGGAGACCGGGCTCGGGCTCACCGAAGGACTGGTGGTGGCCGAGGACGCCGAGAGCGGCGAGCGGACCATCTTCTCGGCCAAGTTCGCCTGCCCGGTCTCGGGCTTCACCATCGAGGAGATCGAGCCCCGGCTCTTCTCCTTCAACAACCCTTTCGGCGCCTGCCCGAGCTGCGACGGCCTCGGCATCCGGCTCTATTTCGACGCCGAGCTCGTGGTGCCGGACCAGCGCCTCAGCCTCGCCCAGGGCGCGGTCGCCCCCTGGGCCGGCTCGTCCTCGCCCTACTACAGACAGACCCTGGAGTGCATCACCGAGCACTACGGCGCGAGCATGACCGTCCCCTGGAGCGAGCTGCCGCCGAAGGTGCGGCAGACCATCGTGCACGGCTCCGGCGAGGAGCGGATCACCTTCACCTACGACGACGGCATCCGCCAATACAGCACGACGAAGCCCTTCGAGGGCGTGGTGCCCAACCTCGACCGGCGCTGGCGCGAATCCGACAGCGCCTGGCTGCGCGACGAGCTCGGCAAGTTCCAGAGCACCGCCGCGTGCGAGAGCTGCAGCGGCCATCGGCTGAAGCCGGAGGCGCTCTGCGTCAAGGTCGGCGACCTGCACATCGGCGATGTAACGCAGTTCTCGATCGCGGACGCCGCGCGCTGGTTCACGGCACTCGACGACAGCCTGACACGCAAGCAGCGCGAGATCGCCCGGCGCATCCTCAAGGAGATCAACGAGCGGCTGCAGTTCCTGGTGGATGTCGGGCTGGAATACCTCACGCTCTCGCGGACCGCCGGTACGCTCTCCGGCGGCGAGAGCCAGCGCATCCGCCTCGCCTCGCAGATCGGCTCGGGGCTGACGGGCGTGCTTTACGTGCTGGACGAACCCTCCATCGGCCTGCACCAACGCGACAACGCACGCCTGCTCGGCACGCTCCGCAACCTGCGCGACCTCGGCAACACCGTGCTCGTGGTCGAGCATGACGAGGACGCGATCAGGAGCGCCGACTACGTCGTGGACATGGGGCCGGGCGCCGGCGTCCACGGCGGCGAAATCGTGGCCGAGGGCGAGCCCCCCGCCATCATCGCGAGCCGGGAGAGCCTGACCGGTCAATACCTGAGCGGGGAGGAGGCGATCCCGGTGCCGGAGACCACGCGGCCCGGCAAGGAGGGCCAGACGGTCACGGTGCGCGGCGCGCGGGCCAACAACCTCGCAAGCATCGATGTCGCCTTCCGCCTCGGCACCTTCACCTGCGTCACCGGCGTCTCCGGCAGCGGCAAGTCCACGCTGATCGTCGACACGCTCTACCGCGCCGCCGCGCGCCGCATGTTCGCGGCCCGGGTGCAGCCCGGCGCGCATGACGATATCGACGGGCTCGAGTTCCTCGACAAAGTGGTGGACATCGACCAGTCGCCCATCGGGCGGACGCCGCGCTCCAATCCGGCCACCTACACCGGCGCCTTCGGCCCGATCCGCGAATGGTACGCCGGGCTGCCGGAGGCCAAGGCGCGCGGCTACAAGCCGGGGCGCTTCTCCTTCAACGTCAAGGGCGGGCGCTGCGAGGCCTGCCAGGGCGACGGCCTGATCAAGATCGAGATGCACTTCCTGCCGGACATCTACGTCCAGTGCGAGGAGTGCAAGGGGCGGCGTTACAACCGCGAGACCCTGGAGATCCTTTACCGCAACCAGTCCATCGCAGACGTGCTGGCGATGACCGTGGACGACGGCGCTGCCTTCTTCAAGGCGGTGCCCGCGATCCGCAACAAGCTGGAGACCCTGCAGCGCGTCGGCCTCGGCTATATCCAGGTGGGCCAGCAGGCGACCACGCTCTCGGGCGGGGAGGCGCAGCGGGTCAAGCTCGCCAAGGAGCTGTCGCGCCGCGCCACCGGGCGGACGCTTTACATTCTGGACGAGCCCACCACCGGCCTTCACTTCCACGACGTGCGCAAGCTTCTGGAGGTGCTGCACGCGTTGGTGGAGAGCGGCAACACCGTCGTGGTCATCGAGCACAACCTGGAGGTGATCAAGACCGCCGACTGGATCGTCGATCTCGGGCCGGAGGGCGGCGACGGCGGCGGGCGGGTGGTCGCGGCCGGTACGCCCGACGAGGTCGCCGCCGTGGACGAGAGCTACACCGGGCAGTTCCTGCGCCGCGCGCTCGGCCCCGCGCCGGCCCGCCAGGCGCATCACGGAGCAGGCCGCCGCCGGCGTACGCGGCGCAAGGTGGCCTGAGCCCGGCGGCGGACCTCGGAGAGCACAGGGGTGGAAGAGCGGATCCGCATCATCGGCGGCGGCCTCGCCGGCTGCGAGGCGGCTTGGCAGATCGCACGTCAAGGCGGGGCGGTGGAGCTGTGGGAGATGCGGCCGGTGCGCGCTACCGAAGCGCACGTCACGAACCGGCTTGCCGAGCTGGTCTGCTCCAACTCCTTCCGCTCCGACGATGCCGAGCGCAACGCCGTCGGCCTCCTGCACGAGGAGATGCGGCGCGCGGGCTCGCTGGTCATGGCCGCCGCGGACCGCCACAAGGTGCCGGCCGGGCAGGCGCTCGCCGTGGACCGGACGGGCTTCGCCGAGGCCGTGCAGCAGGCGATCGAGGACGAGCCCGCGATCCGGTTGCGCCGCGCGGAGGCCCCCGGCCTGCCCGATGCGTCGGAGGGCCTGGCCATTGTCGCCACCGGCCCCCTGACCGCCCCTGCTCTGAGCCAGGCGATTCTCGACGCAACCGGCGAGGAGCACCTCGCCTTCTTCGACGCGCTCGCGCCCATCGTCCACCGCGACAGCATCGACTTCGAGCGGGCCTGGTTCCAGTCCCGCTACGACAAGGCGGGGCCCGGCGGCGACCGCGCGGCCTATATCAACTGCCCGCTGGAGGGCGAGCGCTACGAGGCCTTCATCGACGCCCTGCTCGCCGGCGACACCATCCCCTTCCGGGACTGGGAGCGCGACACGCCCTACTTCGAGGGCTGCCTGCCCATCGAGGTGATGGCGGCGCGCGGGCGCGAAACGCTCCGCTTCGGCCCCATGAAACCCGTGGGCCTGACCGATCCCGCCACCGGCGCCCGCCCGCATGCGGTCGTGCAGCTCCGTCAGGACAACGCGCTCGGCACCCTCTTCAACATGGTGGGCTTCCAGACCAAGCTCACGCACGGGGCGCAGAAGCAGGTCTTCCGTCTGATCCCGGGGCTGGAGCAGGCGAGCTTCGCCAGGCTCGGCGGCATTCACCGCAACACCTTCATCAACAGCCCGGCGCTGCTGGATGACGAGCTGCGCCTGCGCCGTGCCCCGCACCTGCGCTTCGCGGGTCAGATCACCGGCGTCGAGGGCTACGTCGAGAGCGCGGCGATCGGCCTGCTCACCGGGCGTTTCGCTGCGGCGGAGATCGCGGGTGCGACCGCCCCGCCTCCGCCGCCGACCACGGCGCTCGGCGCACTGCTCAGCCACATCACCGGCGGGCATCTGGGCGCAGGCAGGACCTTCCAGCCGATGAACGTCAACTTCGGCCTGTTCCCGCCGCTCGCGGGCGGCGTGCCCAAGCGCGCACGCAAGGCCGCGATGGTCGAGCGCGCCCGCGCGGATCTCGGCCGCTGGCTGGGGGAGGGCCGCGCCGCGGCAGCCTGAGCCGGCCGGTCAGTGGGGTACCTGTGCGCGTTATCGACGGAGACACGGTCAAGCTCGGCGGAATCAGCTATCGCCTCGCCGGCATCGATGCGCCGGAGAAGGGGCAGGCGGCGAGTGACGCGGGCGGCCGGAGCTTCGACGCGGGCGCAGCCGCCACGAACGCGCTTACGCGCTACATCGTCGACATGCAGGCTCAGAATTGGCAGGCGGATATCGTCAGCCACAGCGGCAAGGTCGACCGCTACGGCCGCCAGCTCGCCCACATCGAGCTCGTGCACCGGGACGGCCGCACCCTCGACGTGTGCGCCTGGATGGTCGCCGAAGGGTGGGCCGTGGCCGAGTACGGTGCGCAGTACCGCCACCTGGAGAACGAGGCCCGCGGGCAGCGTCGCGGACTGTGGGCCGGAACCTTCGAGCGACCGAAGGACTGGCGCCGGGCCCGGCGTGGCCGATCGGTCCGGGCCCCGGCGCGGTCTGGATGGCTCTCGTTGCTGGTGCTCGTGCTCAGGGTGACGGCGGGGCTCGTGCTGGCGATCACGCTCGCGTCGCTTAGGCAGCCGCGCCGCAGACGACGCCGGCGCAGGTATTGGTAGCGTCCGGGGGCGACGTGGCACACAGTCGCGGGCTCGCGAGGGCCCCAATGCGGGCGGCGCAAGAAAATTAATGCGGGATTCGCCGGGATGAGTGGGATTAAGTGGGACAGGGTCAGTAGCGTCCGAACACTGCGCCCCTCAGCATGGCCGCCTGCTGGCGGAGCGGGCCGCAGGCCACGCCCGGGTCGCGCGGGTCCCAGGCGGCGCGCCGCAGCTGCGTCAGGTAGAGATCGGCGAGTCGGGCGATCAGCAGCACGCCCAAGCACTGCCGGGGCACCGCGCGCCGGGCCTGCCGCGCCATAGCGAGCAGTTCGGCGGCGCGGCCTGCCACCGGCTCGGCGACGTCGGCGAACCGCTCGAACCCCCGGCCCGCCCGCAGATCGTCGGTGGTGAATTGCGCCTCGGCGAGCAGATCGGCCGGGAGCGTGACCCGGCCCTGGGCCGCTGCGTGCGGTGCGGCGCGAAGCGTGCCGACCAACGCCCAGGCGGTGCCAACCTGCCGCCCCGCCTCCAGCGCCGGGCCGGAGTCGGCGCCGGAAGCCCGCACCATGAGTTCCGCAAGGCTCCCGCCGGTGGCGGCCGCGTAGCGCTCCAGCGCCGCAAGATCGGCCGGGCCTTCCGACTCCAGATCCTCCTCCCGCGCCTCCAGCAGCGTGTCGAAGGGAGCGCGGTCGAGCCTGCAAGACCGGATCGCGTCGGCCAGCGGTACTGCCACCTCGTGACGCCGGGTGGGCCCGCCGGCATGGACCGCGTCGAGAACCTCGCGCCACCATTGCAGCCGGATGCGGCCCAGCATCGGCTCGCTCACCGCCTCGGGAATGCGCGCAATCTCGTGGTTGAAGGCGATCAGCGCGAAGAGCGCCTCGCGGGTTGCCGCCGGCGCGAACACGGCGGAGAGATAGCGGTCGTAGTCGGCCGCCCGCGCCAGCGCGCCGACGGATGAGAGCGCGGGCGTCACTCAGGCCCCTCCCCGTGGAGCGAGTCCGTCGTTGACGGGCTCGCGACAGGCCGCGACGGCGGCCCGCCGCGAATGCGGCGCGCCTGCGCAGGCGCCGGGTCGCGCCGACAGGCGCGCGGAGCCGAAGAATTGCCGGCTGCCGTGAGCGACAAAGAGTCCCCGCGTTTGCCAGGCGCCGTCCCTCCCCTGTACATGGACGCGCCGGAGGGATGCGAGGGAGCATGGCGACCGTTCACGTGATCGGCGCCGGCATGGCGGGGCTTTCCTGCGCCGTGGAGCTGGTGAAGGCGAGGCAGCGCGTCGTCCTTTGGGAGGCGGCGGCGCAGGCAGGCGGCCGTTGCCGCTCGTTTCACGACGCCACCCTGGACCGGACCATCGACAATGGCAACCACCTGATCTTGGGCGCCAATCCCGCGGTGTTCGGCTATCTGGAGACGATCGGCGCGCGCGACGGGCTGGTCGGCCAGGAGCGCGCGGCCTTCCCCTTCGTCGACCTGCGCTCAGGCGAGCGCTGGACCGTCCGCCCCAATGCCGGGCCATTGCCCTGGTGGATCATGGCGCCGGGGCGCCGCGTGCCGGGCAGCCGCGTGCGCCACTATCTGGCCGGCCTCGCCCTCGCCCGCGCGCGGGACGGCGACACCGCCGCAGAGCGGCTGCGCGGCACCGGGCCGCTGCTGGAGCGGCTCTGGGAGCCGCTGATCGTGGCCGTGCTCAACGCCTCGGTGGAGGAGGCGTCGGCGCGCCTGCTCTGGCCGGTCCTGCGCCTCACCTTCGGCAGGGGCGAAGCGGCCTGCCGCGCCTATCTCACCCGCGACGGCCTCGGCCCCGATCTGGTGGAGCCGGGCGTGCGCTACGTGGAGCACGGCGGCGGCCGGCTCCTCTACAACCGCCGGCTGCGCGCCATCGAGCACGACGGGCGCGCGGTGACGGCCCTCGATTTCGCCGGCGACAGCGACGAGGCGGCGGCGTTCGCGCCGGGCGATGTCGCCGTGCTCGCGGTGACGCCGCAGGTCTGCACGCAGCTCCTGCCCGAAATTCCGGCGCCGCTGGAGACCCGGCCCATCGTCAATGCCCACTTCCGCCTGGACCAGCCGGTGCCGATGCCGGGCGGCAGCGCGATCCTCGGCGTGGTGGGCGGCACGGCGCAGTGGATCTTCGCCCGCGGCGATATCGCCTCGGTCACCGTGAGCGCGGCGGGCGCGCTGGCGGAGCGCCCTGCGGCGGAGATCGCGGAGCTGCTCTGGGCCGACGTCTCGCGGGCGCTCGACTATCGGCCGCCCGCCACGCCCGCCGTCCGCATCGTGAAGGAGAAGCGCGCGACCTTCGCCCAGATTCCCTCTGCCCTGCCGCTGCGTCCGCCGGCCGGGACCCGCTTTCGCAACCTCTTCCTCGCCGGCGACTGGACCGCGACCGGGTTGCCCGCCACCATCGAGGGGGCGGTGCGTTCGGGGGTCACGGCGGCGCAGCACGCGCTGCGCGCGCTCGCCGCCGGCTGATCTGAGGAAGGGCCCCGCCCGGCGCCGGAGGATGCGGCTGCCGGGCGGGTGCCTGTGCGCTATCGCGTCAGTAAATGCCCTGCTGCGCCGAGACCATGGAGTAGAGCATCGGGATCGAGAGCATCGTGTTGGTGCGCGACGCCAGCATTGCGTAGCGCGCGGATCGCGCCTTGCGACCCGCCTCGACCTCCACGATGCCGAGCGCCCGTTTCTGGTTCGGCCAGATGATGAACCAGACATTCAGCATCATGATGATGCCGAGCCACATGCCGATGCCGATCGCGGTGTGTCTCAGCACGTGCCCGTCGGTAGCCGCGCCGAGGATGCCGAGGGTGATGGCATCCGAGAAATACTCGTTCATCAGCGCGAGCACGATGCCGGTCCCGATCGTGGCGAGCGCCGCCCAGCGGAACCAGAAGAGCGCCGCCGGCGCGATCACCTTGCCGATCGCGGGCTTCTGCTCGTCCGGGATCTTCGGCATGTTCGGGATCTGGACGAAGTTGAAATACCAGAGCAGCCCGATCCACATCACGCCCGCGAGGACATGGGTCCAGCGGAAGAAGAACGCCCACCAGTAGTAGTCTACGAATGGAATGTCCATGTCCATCTCCCTACCCTTCCGGTCAACTGATGGCCGCGAGAATAGCGACCATGATCACGGTGAGAGCGACCCCCATGATCACGGTCTTGGTAAGAGACGTCAGCGGGTTGGTCATGTCTGGTGCCCCCCTGCAATCACGAATCGCGAGTGACTAGCATAGTGCGTGTGCGGGCGGTTGCAATTGTCGGCGGCAAATTGTGGTTCCGTTCGCTGCCCGGTGGCGCTGGCTGGAGGCCGAAGGGTGTGGCAACCTCTTGAATTCTCATGTATCCGAGGGACCAACCAGTCGACGACGAACCACAGGCTTGAAGTCATGACGGACATGAGACGCTTTATCGAGGGCATGCCCAAGGCCGAGCTGCACGTCCACGTGGAGGGGACGCTGGAGCCGGAGATGAAGTTCGAGCTCGCCCGGCGCAACGGCGTGGAGCTGCCTTACCGGTCGGTGGACGAGATGCGGGCGGCCTACGATTTCGACGATCTGCCCTCGTTCCTCAAGATGTACTACGAGGGTATGAGCGTCCTGGTGACCGAGCAGGACTTCTACGACTTAACCGCCGCCTACCTGGCCAAGGCGCACGCCCAGAACGTGGTCTACGCGGAGATATTCTTCGACCCCCAGGCGCACGCCGTGCGCGGCATCGACTATGACACCGTGATTCGGGGGATTCGCCAGGCGCAGGTGGATGCGCAGGACACGCTCGGCATCCGCACCCAGCTCATCATGTGCTTCCTGCGGGACATGAGCGCGGACTCCGCGATGGCGACGCTGGAAGAGTCCCTGCCCTACAGGGACTGGATCATCGGCGTCGGCCTCGACTCCGACGAGAAGGACAATCCGCCGATCAAGTTCAAGGAAGTCTTCGACCGGGCGCGCGCCGAGGGCTACCGGCTGACCATGCATTGCGACGTGGACCAGGAGAACTCGACCCGGCACATCTGGCAGACCCTCGACGACATCGGGGTCGACAGGATCGACCACGGCGTCAATTCGCTCGAGGACGAGGCACTCTGCGACGAGATCATGCGCCGGGGCCTGGCGCTCACGGTCTGCCCGATTTCCAACAAGTGCATCACCGGCAGCCTCAAGGCGCTGGAGGTCCGGCGCATGCTGGAGAAGGGCATGAGGGCAACCGTCAACTCCGACGATCCCGCGTATTTCCTGGGGTACGTGCAGGAGAACCTGGTTGCGACCCAGGAAGAGGCCGACCTGAGCCGGGATCAGGTCGTCCGGCTCGCCGCCAACGCCTTCGAGGCGAGCTGGCTGCCGACGGAGGAGCAGCGTGCCCTGCTCGGCCGACTGGAGGGCTACGCGGCGTCAGAGGTGGGGCCATGACTCATTCGGATCAGGCGCTCGCCACCCGCTTCCTGGATGTGATCGAGCACGACATCGTTCCGCTGACGAGGGCGGGCGTGAAGCGCGGCGACAAGGTCTTCGGCGGCGCGATCCTCCGCAAGTCGGACCTCTCGCTGGTCATCGCCGCAACCAACCGCGAGACCGAGAATCCGCTCTTTCACGGAGAGATCTCCACGCTCAACACGTTCTTCGCGCTGCCCGGCCAGGCGCGCCCTGCGCCCGAGGAGTGCCTGTTCCTGTCCACGCATGAGCCCTGCTCACTGTGCCTGTCTGCCATCACCTGGGCCGGGTTCGACAACTTCCACTATCTCTTCGGCTACGTGGACACCCGGGACGCCTTCAACATCCCCCATGACCTGCGGATTCTGAGCGAGGTCTTCCGTATCGAGAACGGGGACTACGCCCGCGCGAACGCGTTCTGGCGCAGCCGGTCCGTCGAGGACCTGATCGGCAGCGAGCAAGGCCTGCAGCAGAGGATCCGGGGCCTGCACGCGCTCTACGACGAGCTGTCGTCCGTGTATCAGGCGTCGAAGGGGGACAGCGACATCCCGCTGAGCTGACCCCCGAAGGGGTCGGGAGGGTCAGCCCTCCCGTGCCGGGATCAGCGCTGCGGCAACGCGCCGGTCCTCGGCCATCAGCACGTTGTAGGTGCGGCAGGCAGCGCCGGTGTCCATGCTCTCGATGGAGACGCCGCGCGCGCCGAGTGCCGAGCGCAACGCCGCCGGTGCCATTTCGAAGGTGGCGCCGCTGCCGATCAGAAGAATCTCTATCGGGGGCTCGGCCGCGAACACCGCATCCAGCGTCTCGATTGCGGCGGCCCCGATGCCCGATACCGCCCAGGTCGCCACGCCTTCGGGCCAGACGATGACCGGGCCCGGATAACGCTCGCCGTTGATTCTGAAGCCGTCGTCGCCGTAGCTCTCGATGATCTGCCGGCCTTCGGGGACGAGCGGCGTGATATCCACGGTGCGCTCTTAGCGCTTGCCGCGCTTGCGTCGCCGGCGCTTGCGATCTCGCGACGAGCTCGCACGGCGCTGCTTGCGCGAGCCGGCGGGCTCGGGCTCGGGCGCGTCCCCATCCTCTTCCGTCAGCGCGGCCTCTGCCTCCTCGGCGGCCCGGGCAATGTCGGCCACACTGGCCACCGGCGTTTCCGGCTCCGGCAGGGCGGCCTCGGGCCCGCCTGCGAAGCGTGCAGGCGGTGTATCATCGTCGAGGGCGGCGGTTCGCTCCGCCTGCCCGACCACTTTCTTCTGGCCGCCCCGCTGCGGCTGCACGTAGAGCAGCAGCGCGCCCGCAATGAAGATCGACGAGTAGGTGCCGACGATCACGCCCCAGATCATCGCGAAGCTGAAATCGCGGATGACGGCGCCGCCGAAGATGAGCAGCGCGAGCAGGGCGAGCATCGTGGTCATCGAGGTGATGACGGTGCGCGCGAGGGTCTCGTTGACGCTCTGGTTGAGCAGCGCGAGAAGCGGCATCGTCTTGTACTTGCGCAGGTTCTCGCGCACGCGGTCGTACACGACCACGGTGTCGTTCATCGAATAGCCGACGATGAGCAGAATCGCGGCGACGATGGGCAAATTGAATTCGAGCCCGAGCGCCGCGAAGATTCCGAGCGAGAGCAGCACGTCGTGGAGCAGCGCGATCACCGCACCGATGGCGAAGGGCAGCTCGAACCGGAACCAGATATAGACCAGCATCAGGAAGACCGAGACCACCACCGCGATGATGCCGGCCTGGATCAGCTCGCCGCCGACCTTGGGCCCCACCGTCTCGACCCGGCGGTAGTTCAGCGTGTCGCTGTAGTTCGCGCTCAGGGCCTCGCGCACAGCGGTGACGGCGACCTGCTGGGCGCCCGCATCGCCCGGCTGGCGCTCGATGCGGATGAGGACCTCGGTGGGCGAGCCGAACTCCTGCAGCGCGATCTCGCCGAGGCCGAGGCCGGTAAGCGCGCTCCGCATCTGCCCGATGTCGGCCTCCCGCTCCGTGCCCACCTCGATCAGGATGCCGCCGGCGAAGTCGATCCCGAAGTTGAGCCCGCGACCGAAGAGCACTGCGACCGAGAGCACCGCGAGCACGATGGAGACGATGAAGAAGGTGCGGCGCAGCCGCAGGAAGGGGATCTTCGTGTTGTCGGGGATGAGTCGGAATCGCCACATGACGCGGACCCTAGAGCGGCAGCGCTGCGGGCCGGCGCTGGCGCAGCCAGGCGACCAGAATGATCCGGCTCACCAGCATGGCGGTGAACATGGAGGTGGCAATCCCGATGCCGAGCGTGACGGCGAAGCCCTTCACCGGCCCGGTGCCGATGATGAAGAGGATGATGGCGGCGATCAGCGTGGTCAGGTTGGAGTCGATGATCGTGGTGAAGGCGCGGCGATAGCCGGCCTCCATGGCCGAGAAGGGCGCCCGGCCCGCTTTCGCCTCCTCGCGTATTCGCTCGAAGATCAGCACGTTGGCGTCCACCGCCATGCCGATGGTGAGCACGATGCCGGCGATGCCGGGCAGCGTCAGCGTCGCCTGCAGCAGCGACAGCACGCCCAGCATGATGATCAGGTTGAGGATCAGGGCGAGATCGGCGACCAGGCCGAAGAGGCCGTAGTAGAGCACCATGAACACGATCACCGCCGCGAGCCCGATGATGCAGGCGATCTTGCCGGCCTCGATGGAATCGGCGCCGAGATCGGGGCCAACCGTGCGCTCCTCCAGGATCTTCATCGGCGCGGGCAACGCACCGGCGCGCAGCAGGAGCGAGAGGTCGTTGGCCTCCTCGACGGTGAAGTTGCCGGTGATCTGCCCGTTGCCTCCGACGATCGGCTCACGGATCACCGGCGCGCTGATGACCCGGCCGTCGAGCACGATGGCGAAGGGCTTGCCGACGTTTTCGGTCGTCACGTCGCCGAACTTGCGCGCACCGGTGGAATCGAAGCGGAAGCTCACCGCCCACTGCCCAGTCTGGTCGCGCGTGGTCGCCGCATCGACCAGCGAATCGCCGCTCACCATGACCCGCTTGCGGACGATGTAGGAGATCTCCTCGCCCTCCTCGTCCACCTCGTCGCCGGGCAGCCGTTGCGAGCCGAGCGGCACGCGGCCCGAGCGCCGGTCCTCCGAAGTCACGTTCTCGTCGAGCAGGTGGAAGGTGAGCTTCGCGGTCCTGCCCAGCAGGCGCTTGATGCGCTCGGGATCGTCAACGCCGGGCAGCTGGACCAGGATGCGGTCCTCGCCCTGGCGCTGGATGGTGGGCTCCCGCACGCCGGTCTCGTCGATGCGGCGGCGGATGATCTCGATCGACTGGTTCACCGCCGCGAGGCGCCGGCCCTCCACCGCCTCCTCGGTGAGTACGATCTGGAAGGCCCCGCCGGAGTCGTTGTCGATCTCGGCCTCGGGGTCGAGGTCGTCGACCGCCTCCTCGGCCACGTCGATCTGGGCGGGGTCGATGAGCTGGAAGACGACGCGGTCCCGCGCCGCCTTCAGCCCGGTGTACTTGACGCCGTTGCGCCGCAGCGCCACGCGCGTGTCATCGACCAGCGTCGTGATCCGCTCGCGCAGAATGTCGCCGACCTGCACCTCGAGCAGGAGGTGGGAGCCGCCCTGGAGATCGAGGCCGAGGTTAACCTGGCTCGACGGCAGCCACGTGGGGTAGCTGTCGAGCGAGGCTCGATTGAACAGGTTGGGCACGGCGAAGACGATCGCCGCGGCGATGATCACCGCGACGACAGCGACTTGCCAGAGACGGGTACGGAGCATCGGCTATGCGGGAAAAGAAGGGCCCGATCAGCGCCTGCGCCTTCTCCGCCTGTCGTCCTCTTCCTCTTCGTCCTCCTCGTCCTCGTCGAGGTCCTCGAACTCCTCGTCGTCGTCGTCCTCGACCTCGCCCTCGTCCTCTTCTTCCTCGAGGGTCTCGTCCTCGCGCTCGTCCTCTTCGTCCTCGTCGTCGTCGTCTTCTTCGTACTGCTCATGGCGCGGCATGATCTGCGAGAGCATGTTGCGCATGACCCGGACCCTGACGTCGGGCGCGACCTCCACGAGTATGGTGTCGCCGCGGCCGACCTTGATGACGTTCCCGACCAAGCCGCCGGTGGTCACGATGTCGTCGCCCCGGTTCACGTTCTGCAGCATCTCGCGGTGGGCCTTCTGCTTCCTCTGCTGCGGGCGAATCAGCAGGAAGTAGAACACCACGAAGATCAGGATGAGCGGCAGGATCGACATCAGCATGTCGCCGCCGCCGCCTTCGCCGCCGCCTTCGCCCTGTTGCATGGGCGGGCAACCCGCCAACGCAATCAAGACGAGCCCGAGCGCGCCCGTCCTGGCGAGCGCACTCACCAATTTCTTCGGAACCATGTATTCGTACTCCTGGCCAGAAAAGCGCCCGAACATAGGCCCAAATGCATGTGCGGGCAACGAATATGCCGGGCGGATGGAACCGGCGCTCCAATTGACGCCCTTTTTCCCTTTACGCTCCCTCGCGCCGGAGCCAAAGCCGCAACCGCGAGGCACGCAATGCTGCCCTCAATTGCCCGAGTCGCGGCGATATGCGAGCGTCTTGCAGACGAGGCAGGAGCCGGCAGCAGGAAGTGACGAGGCGTGCGGTGGGCATAGCCGTGACGGAGCCCGGCAGCGCCGGGTTGGGCGCGGTGGTGACCGGCCTCGACCTCGAGTCGCCGGCGCCCGGGGAGTGCGAGGCTCTGCGCCGCGCCTTTCGGGCAAGCCCGATGCTCTGCCTCCGCAGCGGCAAGGCGACGCCCGACTCGTTCCTGCGCCTCGCCCGCATCTTCGGCACGCCGCAGCGGGAGCTGATGGGCGTGCTGCGGGACAATGCGTACCCCGAGATTTCGCTGATCGAGCGCCGCCGGGGGATCAGCACCGCCACCGGCAAGGCGGCCACCTTCGGCGGCCATTGGCACACCGACGATTCGTACATGGAGGTGCCCTGTGCTGCGACGCTGCTCTATGGCGAGGTCGTGCCGCCCGAGGGCGGCGATACCTCGTTCGCCAACATGCGCCTGGCCTACGAGGCGCTGGCTGACGAGACCAAGGCCCGGATTGCGGGGCTGAAGGCCGTGCACACCTACCAGTCCCGGCGCAACCGCTCGCCGGTGCCGGCACGCACGCCCGAGGAGGAGGCGCTCACCCCGCCGGTGACGCATCCCCTCGTGCGCACGCACCCGGAGACCGGCCGCAAGGCGATCTACATCAACCCCAACCGGATCGATCGCATCGCCGACCTGGCGCTGGATGAGGGCGACGCGCTCCTCGACGCGCTGATCGCGCACGCGACGCAGCCGGCGTTCGTCCATGTCCACGCGTGGCAGCCGGACGACATCGTGGTCTGGGATAATCGCTGCACGATGCACAGGGCTTCGCCCCACGAGGGCGACCACCCGCGCCGCCTGCTCCGCATCCTCATCGAAGGAAGGGTGCCGGAGTGACAGCGGTCAGCGAGAGCGAACTCGTTCCCTGACGGGCTCGATACAGGCCGCGACTGCGGCCCGCCGCCAATGTGGCACGCCCGCGCAGGCGCCGGCCCGTCGTGTCGGTAGGCGCGCGAGATCGCAGGACGGCCGGCTGCCGTGAGCGAAGATGCGCCGGCGGGCGCGATGCGGCACACTGTCGCCCAATCTGGAATTGCGAACCGGGGAGACCACTGATGGCACGGGTCACGGAAGCGACGCCCGACGGCGTCGTGCGATTGGAGAACCGCTTTGCCGACGGCGCCGCCTTCATCGAGGGCGCCTATACGCCGATCGCCGAGGCGCGGATCCCGATCCTCGACTGGGGCTTCACCCGCTCCGACGTCACCTACGACGTGGTCCACGTCTGGGGCGGCAAGTTCTTCCGTCTCGACCACCATCTCGACCGCTTCGAGAAGAGCCTCGCCAGCGTCCGCATGTCCATTCCCCACGAGCGCGACGAGGTGGTCGACATCCTGATGCGGCTCATGCGCCTCAGCCAGCTGCGCGACGCCTACGTGGAGGTGCTCTGCACCCGTGGGATGCCGCCCAAGGGCACCCGCGACCCCAGAGCCTGCGAGAACCGCTTCATCGCCTTCGCCATCCCCTTCGTCTGGATCGCGGACGAGGAGATGCGCGCGCGCGGCATCAACCTGCACCTGAGCTCCTACCTGCGGATCCCGCCGGGCTCGGTGGACCCCACTGCAAAGAACTTCCACTGGGGCGACATGATCCGCGCGCTCTTCGAGAGCTACGAGCGGGGCTGCGACATGCCGGTGGTGGTGGACCTGGAGGGCAATATCGCCGAGGGGCCGGGCTTCAACGTCTTCGCCGTGAAGGGCGGCACCGCGACCACGCCGGGCGGCACCTGCCTGGAAGGCATCACGCGGCGGACCGCGCTCGACCTGCTCGGCGAGTTGAACGTGAAGGGCGAGGTCGGCACCGTCTCGCCGGACGACCTGCGCGGCGCCGACGAGGTCTTCGTGACCAGCACCGCAGGCGGCATCCTGCCGGTCACCAGGATCGACCACGAGCCGGTGGGCGACGGCACCGCCGGCCCGCTGACCGAGAGGCTGCGCGACCTCTACTGGGTGCGGCACGAGGACGACCGCGACGCCACCCCGATCGACTACGAGGGCTGAGCCGCAGAGCACACGCCGCGTAACGGTCGCCCGCGACCCGCATCCGGGGCCACGGCGAGTCCGCGCGCCATGATGATCGGCGGCATTCCGGGGCCGAAACGCGTCGGCACGGGACCCGAGGCCAAGACCGCGCTGCTGCGGGGTGCGGCGATTGTCGGCGACATCGTCGGCACCACCCTCGGCCCCGGCGGGCGCGCGGTGCTGATCGAGCGCCGCCACGCCCAGCCCTGGGTTTCCACCGACGGCTACACCGTGGCGCGCCACATCGACCTGGACGACCGCTTCGAGGACATGGGCGGGCGCCTGATCCGCCACGTGGGCTCGAAGGTGAGCGACGAGGTGGGCGACGGCTCGACCACCGCGATGGTGCTCGCCGCCGCGCTGATGGCCGAGGGCCACCGCGCCACCACGGCGGGCGCCGACCCCATGAGCGTGATGCGGGGGATCGAGCGGGGGCTCGCCGCGGTCACGGCGGCGCTCGACCGCCAATCCCGCCCGCTGCCGGCGCGGGGCGGGCTGGAGCGTGTGGCCCGGCTTGCCTCAGGCGGCGACGAAGAGATCGCGCGACACCTCGCGGAGGCCATCACGCAGGTCGGCCCGGACGGCGTGGTGACCATCGACGCGGCGCAGGGCGTAGAAACCGAGCTCTCGGTGCACGAGGGCATGAGCTTCGACAAGGGCTACGTGTCACCGAACTTCGTCACCGACCCCGACGACATGACGGCCGTGCTGGAGGACGCCTACGTGCTGATGCACGAGGGGACGATCTCCAGCGTCGATGCCATCGTGCCCGCGCTCCGCGCCTTCGCGAAGTCCTCGCACTCGCTGCTCATCGTCGCCGAGGACGTGGTCGGCGAGGCACTGGCGACGCTGATCCTGAACAAGCGCGAGGGCGGGCTCCGCGTCGCCGCAGTCAAGGCGCCGGGCTTCGGCCGCTGGCGCAAGCTGATGCTGGAGGACATCGCGGTCATGACCGGCGGCCAGATCGTCACCGAAGAGCTCGGCAACAAGCTGGAGAACCTGAAGCCGGCGATGATGGGCGCCGCGAAGCGCGTGCACGTGAGCCGCGACCGCACCACCATCGTGGAAGGCGCCGGCGATACCCAGGAGATCGCGCGCCGCTGCGCCATGCTCCGCCGCGAGGCCGAGGCCGAAAAATACCTCAGCTTCGACCGCGAGAAGCTGCAGGAGCGCCTCGCCCGCCTCGCTGCCGGCATCGCCCACCTGCGCCTGGGCGGCGCGACCGAGGCCGAGCTCCGCGCCCGCAAGGAACACGCCACCGACGCGCTGAGCGCGGCGCGCGCGGCGGCGGCGGAGGGCGTGGTGCCCGGCGGCGGCGTGGCCCTGGTGCAGGCGTCGCGCGCACTCGGCGCCGTCCGGGCCGGATGCTCCGACGACGAGGCCATGGGCGTGAGCGCGCTGGACGCCGCCCTCAAGGCCCCGATGCGGCGGCTCGTTGAGAACGCCGGCGGCGAAGGCTCCTATGCCATCGCCCGCACGCTGGACCAGGACAACCCGCGCTGGGGCTTCGACGCCGCCGAGAGGCGCTTCCGCGACATCTCCCGTGCGGGGATCGTCGACCCGACGAAGGTGGTCCGCACGGCGCTCCGCACTGCGGTCCCCGCCGCCGCCCGCGCCATCGCGGCGGAGGCAGTGGTCGCCGGCTTCCCCCGTCCGACCGACACCGGGAAACAGGCCCTGCCCGAAGACGCCCTGCCGGGCCGGCAGAGCGAGGGATAACCCTGACCTAGCCCTTCAACTCCCCGAAGCCAGCGCGCGCGTCGGGTGCGCTGCACCGCGATAAAGCACCTCTGCCTGCACCTCGACCTTGCGCCGCCATGCCGCGCGTGCGACCGGGCTCATCTCCTGCACCGGGCGCGGGTCGACATCGAAATGGTGGAAGCGGTCGACGCCCCGCACCAGCATCGCGGATTCGCGCGGCTCGTGCTGCCAGGCATGCGTCGGCACGTATTCGATGAGGAAGACGATGCGCCGGTCGCCGCTCCGGTTGGGGCCGGAGGAATGGCAGATCGCGTTGTTGAAGAAGACCGCCTCGCCCGCCGCCAGCGGCAGCGAGACCGCCGCATCCTCGTCGATGGGGGCGTCGATCTGCTGCTCGCGGGTGAGCAGGCTGTCGGTGCCGAAGTGCTCGCGGTGCGGCAGCAGCGCCCCGCGATGGGAGCCGGGGATCACGCGGAGGCAGCCCGCGTCCTCGCTGCAATCCGAGAGCGCGAGGGCGGCGATCACCACGATCGGCTTGATGTCGCAATAGGCGGTGTCCTGATGCCAGCCGGCGAAGGTCCTGCCGTCCGCCTCCTTGAGCCTGAGCGAGACTCCCCAGACCAGGAGGTTGGGGCCGAGCAGGTCCTCCATCGGATCGAGCAGGCCGGGATGGCGGATGAATTCGTCGATCCAGGGGCAGAGCAGCGAGGCGCCCTGGTCGAGCATGTGGCGCTCATCGGGCCAGCGCCGCTCGAAGCGCTCCAGCTCGGCGCGGCAGTGCTGCGCCTCGTCCGCGCTCAGGGCGCGGAGCGGCCCGCAATAGCCCGTCTCGAAGAAGCTACGCCGCTCGGCCTCGCTCAACCCTTTCGGCATTCGCCCGCCCGCCTCGACGTCACCTGCACGCACTCATAGCAGGTTTCGCCCCGGCGGGTGAGGCGCTCGGCAGTTGCTGTGGCGTCTTGAGGTGCAGCCGGCCCGCTAATTAAAGCCGCAGTCTTCCACGGTGGCGATCAGGGCGGACCAGATGCCCTCCCGCTCACCGTAGCAGCCCTGGCGCCACTCGCCCTGGTGGACATCGCCATCGGCGAAGATCGCGGTGCCTAAGCCGTGTGGCCTGTCGTCGTGCCACGTGCCCTCGTAGCGGTGGCCGGCGGCCCACTTGTAGACGCCCGCTCCGTGTCTCTTGCCGTCGCGCCACTCGCCCTCGTAGCGGGCGCCGTCGCTCCGTTTCAGGATCCCGTGCCCGTGCAGCTTGCCGGATTCCATGTGGCCTTCGTAAACGTACCTGCCGAAACGGGTGCGCCAGACGAGTCTGCCCTCCCCCGAGACCTTGCCGTCCACGCAGGCGCCCGACCACGTAAAGGACCTATGGTCCTTCTGGCCGTCGTTCCACACCTGGCAGGGTCGGTCCTCCGTCACGGACCATCGGGAATCGGACAGCATCGTCGCCGCCGAGGCATGCGCCTCCTGCAAGAGGGGCGCGTAGATGAAGGCCTCGTCGCCGTCCCCGCGCAGGTCGATCCGCAGCCAGTCGCGGCCCTGAACGGCGCCGGTCACACGCACCTTGGCGCCCGCCTTCAGGACGTAGCGCACGTCGTAGCCAGTGCCGGGGCCGGCCCGGACATTGGAGGTCTCCGCAACCTCCATGACGTGGTTAAGCGGATTGATGGTGTCGGCCTTCGCCGCGCTCGTGCCGACAACCCAAATGATGGCTGCGGCAAAGGCCGCAGCCAGTATCGCGTGCGTTCTCATGGATCCCCCCGTGTGCGCCTTGTTGACCGGCGCTCGTTGAGCCCTCGCCGTTATCGGCCATGAGCCGCTATGTCATTAAGAGAGTAGTACATTTTGCGCGCCGCCTATACTCCCGTGTTGAAGCACGAGGCGGCAGACGGTGGGGGTGCCGGCGCGAGCCTTGCGCCGCCGGTGCGCTCGTTGCGAGGATGCACGCGCGGGTGACGAGGGCGCGGGGGGCCGGGCGGTTGAGCCAGTATCAGGTCTCGATCGATATCGGCGGGACCTTTACCGACTGCGTGGTCTCGGACGGCACGCGGCGCGCGGTGGTCAAGGCGCCGTCGACGCCGCCCGCGTTCGAGCGGGGCTTCATGGATGCACTGGCGCTCGCCGCCCGCGCCTTCGACTGCGACCTCAAGGACTTCCTCGCCCGGACGGCGCGTATCGTGCACGGCACCACCGTCGCCACCAACGCGCTGGTGGAGGGGCGTACCGGCACGGTCGGGCTGATCTGCGCGGCCGGCCACCCCGACGTGCTGACGCTGCGGGAAGCACCGCGCAAGCGCGCCTTCGACTGGCGCCTCGACTATCCCCGGCCCTTCGTGCCCCGCAGCCGCACCTGCGAGGTGCGCGGCCGGATCGACGCGCGCGGCAACGAGATTGCGCCGCTCGCGGAAGAGGACGTGCACGCCGCCGTGGCGCACTTCAAGCGCTGCCCGGTGGACGCCATCGCCGTCAGCCTGCTCTGGTCGGTGGTGGAGCCCGCGCACGAGCGCCGGGTCGGAGCGATTGTGGGTGAGCTCTGGCCCGAGGTGCCGGTGGCGCTCAGCCACGCGCTCAACCCGATTCCGCGCGAATACCGCCGCACCATCGCGACCGCCATCGACGCCTCTCTGCACGCCATCGTGCCCGCCTATCTCGGCCGGCTGGAAGGCGCAGTGCGCGAGGCGGGCTTTGGCGGCACCCTGCTGGTCGCAAACTGCCAGGGCGGCATGATGACCGTGGGCGAGATCGCCGCGCGCCCGATCCACGCGGTGATGAGCGGGCCGACGCTCGCCCCCATCGCCGCGCTCGCGCTCTCGGCCGAGCCCGACATCGTCGTCATCGACATGGGCGGCACCACCTTCGACGTGTCCGCCATCCGCGCCCGCGCGCTGATCCGCACCACCGAAGCGCCGATCGGGGACGATTTGTTGGGGCTGCCCAAGATCGACGTGCGCTCGGTGGGCGCGGGCGGCGGCAGCATCGCCTGGGTCGATTCCGGCGGCCTGCTGCGGGTGGGTCCGGTGAGCGCGGGCGCCGATCCGGGACCTGCGGCTTACGGGCGGGGCGGCACACGGCCCACCGTGACCGACGCCAACCTGGTGCTGGGGCTGCTCGACCCCGATTACTTTCTCGGCGGCCGGCTGCCCCTCGATGCGCAGGCCGCACACCGCGCCGTCGCCACGGTGGCGGATGCGCTCGGGCTGGAGGTGGCGGAGGCGGCCTACGCGATCCACGTCGCCAGCAACGAGAACATGATCGCGGCGATCGAGGACATCACCGTCAACGAAGGCATCGATCCGCGCGAGAGTTTCCTGGTCGCGGGCGGGGGCGCCACCGCCTGCCACATCGGCGAGATGGCGCAGGCCCTGGGGATCGAGCGCTTCATGGTGCCGGGGGTTGCCGCGGGACTCAGCGCCTTCGGCGGGCTGGTCACGGACATCAGGGGCGAGGAGACCGCGACGCTCCACACCAGCAACCGCCACTTCGCGCTCGACGCGGTCAACCGCACGCTCGCTGTGCTCTACGAGCGGGCGCGACGATTCCTGGAGCGGGCCGGGGTGCCGGAGGCGGAGCGCCGTTACGAATACGCCTTCCAGGCCCGCTACAAGTACCAGTCCTGGGAGATCGAGGCGCCCTTCGAGCCGGCGGACGGAACGCTGAGCGCAGACGACGTGCCGGCACTCTCGGACGCGTTCCACGCCATGCACGAGCGCATCCACACCATTCGGGAAGACGAGGGCGAGGTCGAGTTCACCACCTGGACCGTGCGCGCCATCGGCACCGGGGGCAGTACCACCGAAGGGGGACAAGCCGCTGCGCCGGCCGGCGGGCGCTTGCCCGGGCGGGGCACGCGCAACGTCTATCTCGGCGAGGAGCGGGCCTTCCGTGCGCTTCCCGTCTACGACGGCAACGTGCCGCCTGCGGGCGCCGAGGTCGCGGGCCCCGCCCTGATCGACAGCGACACGACCACCATCCTGCTGCTCGCCGGCCAGCGGACGCGCACCGACGCGGGCGGCAACTTCCACATCTTCCCCGATGGCAGCGGTTGAAGGCACCGACATGACAAAGAATGGCGCCCGTTTCGACCCGCTGCTGATGGCGGTGCTCTCGCGCCGGCTGGAAGCGATCATCCGCGAGATGAGCAACACGGTGATGCGCGCGTCGCGCTCGGCGGTCATCACCAACGCCCGCGACATGTCCTGCGGCATCCTCACCTACGACCACCGGCTCATCTGCGTCGAGGAGGCGATGCCGATCCACGTCAGCGCGCTGGAGCTTACGACCCGGCCGATCACCGAGCTCTTCGACGACGTGAAGGAGGGCGATGCCTTCTTCAACAACAGCCCCTATCACGGGGTGACGCACCACGCCGACATGACGCTCTGCGTGCCGGTCTTCGCCGACGGCGAGCCGCTCTTCTGGGTGCTCTCGCGCTCGCATCACGCCGATGTCGGCGCGCCTGAGCCCACCACCTACCTGCCCTATGCGGCGACGCTCTATCAGGAGGGGGTGCACTTCCCCTGCGTGCGGATCCAGGAGGGGCGCGAGGACAAGGCGGACATCGTGCGCATCGGCCTGCAGAAGATTCGCGCGCCCCACGTCTGGTACGGCGACTACCGCGCGCAGGTGGGCGCCTGCCGGATCGGCGAACGGAGGCTCAAGGCGCTGGTCGCGCACTACGGCATCGAGACCGTACGCGCCTTCGTCGAGGCGTGGATGGACTATGGCGCGCGCCGGGCGGCGGCGGCGATCGGCGAACTCCCCGCCGGCACCTGGCGCTACACCTGCAGCCACGACCCGATCCCGGGCGTCGCGGAGGACGGCATCCCGATTACCGCAGAGGTCACCATCGAGCCCGAGGAGGGCTTCATCACCGTGGACCTCCGCGACAACCCTGACTGCGTGCCGGGCGGGGTCAACCTCTCGGAGGCCTGCGCCGCCGGCTCGTGCCGGATCGGCGTCTTCTACAACCTCGACCCGACGATTCCGCACAACGAGGGCAGCGCGAGCCGAATCAAGGTGAGGCTCAGGGACGGTTGCGTGGTCGGGCGGCCGACCTTCCCGGCAGGCACCTCGGTCGCCACCACCAACGTCAACGACCGGCTCATCAACGCCGTGCAGTGCTGCTTCGCGCAGATCGGCGAACCCCACGGACTTGCGGAAGGCGGCGGCAACATGTCCGCCGGGCTCGGCGTGGTCTCGGGCATCGACGACCGGGACGGCGAGGGGGTGCCCTACGTGAACCAGTTCTGCGTCGGGCTCTCGGGCGGCCCGGGCACCCACGGCCACGACGGCTGGCTCACCTACGAGGCGCCGGACGGCGGCGGCGTGCTGGTGATCGATTCGATCGAGATCGACGAGGCGCAGTATCCGATCCTGATGGAGGAGCGCCGCATCGCCTGCGACACCATGGGCGCAGGGCGCTGGAACGGCGCGCCGGCAACGCAAGGCGCCTACCGCTCGCTCGCCGGCCCGGTCTCGGTCTTCTACTGCAGCGACGGCGACCTCAACCCCGCGCAGGGAGTCTTCGGAGGCGCGGCGGGCGCGCCTTCACTGAACCGCAAGCGGGAAGCGGACGGGGCTTTGCGCACCCTCCCCTCCTTCCATGAGGAGCGGCTGACGCCGGACGAGGCGATCCACTACCGCACCGTCGCCGGCGGCGGCTACGGCAACCCGGCCGTGCGCGACCCCGCTGCGGTCGCCGAGGATGTCGCGCGCGGCTGGCTCACCATCGAGCGCGCCTTGAGCGTCTACAAGGTTGCGCTGGTCCGCGCCGCCAACGGCATCGACATCGTCGTGGACGAGGAGAGGACCCGCCTGCTCCGCGCCGCCGCCTGAAGCTGCCCGCCCCAAGGGCTGATTTCACCCACAGAACATCTTGGATTTGTCGATAGCGCTGTGCGATGAATCATTTTTGCATGACCAAATAGATATATCGTAATTCGCATGATCTTGCGCATGGACCAACGGTCGGCTCCTCGGCCAAAGCATCAAAGAAGGAAAAAACTGAATGCACTCAACAAAGTACACGGCGGCCCTGGCGGTCGCAGCCTGTCTGCTGCCTCTCGCCGCCTGCGGTGGAGGCGGCGGCGGAGGCGGACCCGTATCCGGCATGCCAGATATGCCTTCCGAGCCGCCGACTCCGGAAACAGTGCACACAGCAGACCAAGACAAGCTCATCGCTGCCGGGATCGCCGCGTCGACCGCCCGTCCCGCGTTCGGGAGCGTCACACAGTCGTCGAACAAGGATGCGGCGGGCGTGTCGACGGATTCAGCGCAGTCATCCTTCGATGGCGACACCTATACGCTGCGCATCGCGCGCAGAAACGGGAGCACGTTGTCGCTGAATACAGACGATCATGAGGTCGATGGTGACACCGTAACTTCGACCGTAACGGGCAGGGAAATGTCGGCAGGGCTCTTGCTCGATTACGACGCACGCAGCATTACGCTTGCAGGCGGAGCTGTCGAGTTCGATCCCGGCTACGGCGGGTGGATGTCAAGGGGATACTGGTTCCATCTGACGGGGAACTGGGCCGACGGGGACGTGAGCAGAGTAGAAGTCGGTGCGTTCGTGGATGGTCCCGAGTTTTCCGGCCCTGCAAGCGTCCCGGTTGGCGGAACCGCCACGTATGAAGGCGTCGCGGCAGGAATTGCATCTACGAAGGGTCAAACTACCGGCCCGTTCCAAAGGGAAACGCTCAGCTATGCGGGCGATTTCCGTCTGACCGCCGATTTTTCGAGCGGCCTCGTGTCGGGCGAGATTCACAGTGAGAGTGTAGTCGGTTTCCGCACGCTTGATGACGGAAACCCGAGTCCAGGAGGCCGGCCGGACGACGCAAGGATCGCGCTCGGGCCCACCTCCATCAATTCGGATGGCAGCTTTGTTGGATCTGATGTCACGTTGATGAGTTCGACCGTCAACACCCAAGGGAGTTCTTCGGAGGGGTATTGGGGAGGCCAATTCTCGACGATCGACGATTCGACGGGCAACCCGCGAGCGGTAGCCGGGACGCACGGCGTCACGTATACGACGCCAGCCGGCTACACAGTGACCTACGTCGGTTACCACTTCGGCGCGACGGACGACTTCTAGGTGCACGCGAGCGGGGCGGGGCTGCGCGCGGCCCCGCGCGCTGCGGGGCAACGACCGACAAAGCCCCTCCTCTCCCCGACCCTCTCCGCCCTCCCGGGCCGCAGGCCCGGACGGCGCGACCGCGCCTACGCGCGTAGGCAAGCGAGCGGAGCGAGCGCCCGCCGCTTGAGGGAAACGAACAAGACGGGCCGACCGCCCGGGGTGCCGGGCGGCGTGCTTTCTGCCAAGATGCGCGGCCGCGCGGCTTCGGCCGTGGCGGACGGATTCTCAGCAACGGACAAGTAGCATGTACGGGCGCGACGTCTTCATGGAGAGCCTGCTGGCGCACGGGGTCCAGCACCTCTTCGGCAATCCCGGCACCACCGAGAGCCCGCTGATCGACAGCCTGGCGCGCTATCCGGGGATCGACTACGTGCTCGCGTTGCACGAGGGCGTCGCCATCGGGGCCGCGAGCTACTACGCCCAGGCCTGCGGGCGGGCCGGGGTGGTGAACCTGCACGTGGCGCCCGGCCTCGGCAACGCCATCGGCATGATCTTCGGCGCGCTCCGCACCAACTCGCCGATGGTCGTCACGGCCGGCCAGCAGGACACGCGGCTCCGGCTGCGCGACCCCATCCTGGGTCACGACCTGGTGGCCATGGCGGCGCCGGTGGTGAAGTGGAGCGCGCAGGCGGAGAGCGCGGACGAGATTGCGCCCATCATGCGGCGCGCCTTCAAGATCGCCCACGATGCGCCCTCGGGCCCGGTCTTCGTCGCGCTGCCGATCAACGTGATGGAGCAGCAGACCGAGGTCGCAGCCCGTGCCGCCGGCCCGCTCTACCGCGCGCCGCCGCCGGATGGGGCGGGCGTCGCCGCCATGGCCCGGCACCTGCTGGCCGCGAACGAGCCCGCCATCATGATCGGCGACGATGTCGCGCGCACGGGCGCCGGCGAGGCCCTGGTCGCGCTGGCGGAGGCCGTGGGCGCCGGCATCTGGACCGAGCTGATCCACCAGCACCAGCCGGTGCCCAACTTGCACCCCAACTACCGGGGCCGCATCCCCGCCGACCCCGCCGCCATCGCGAAGACCTTCGGCGGCGCGGACGCGGTGCTCATGGTGGGCGGCCCCTTCTTCGAGGAGGTCTGGTACGCGCCGGAGGGACCCTTCCCACCCGGTGCCACGGTGCTGCAGATTGAGGAGTCGACGGCGCGGCTCGCCCGCAACCACGGCCTCGATGCCGGCCTGATCGCGGGCCTCACACCCGCGCTGGAGGCGCTCTGCGCGCAGGTGACGGAGGAGCGCTCGGACGCCTACGCCGCCGCCGCAGCCGAGCGGAACCAGCGCTTCGCCGCGCTCCACGAGGAGGAGCGGGCTGACCGGCGCGCCCGCCTCGACGCCATCTCCGAGCGTCGGCCCATGCCGGTGCCGATCATGCTCGAAGCGCTGGCGGCGGCGGTGCCCGAGGACGTGGTGATCGTGGAGGAAGCGATCACCGGCAGCCCCGAGATCCCCAAGGCCTTCAGCTTCGGCGGGCACGGGGACTACTTCTGCGGCCGCGGCGGCGGCATCGGCCAGGGGATCGCCGGCGCGCTCGGCGTCAAGCTCGCGATGCCGGAGCGCCCGATGGTGTGCCTCTCGGGCGACGGCTCGGCGATGTACAGCATCCAGGCACTCTGGACCGCGGCGCATCACCGGCTGCCCATCGTCTTCGTCATCCTCGCCAACGCCGAGTACCGCATCCTCAAGCACAACCTCGATATCTACAGGAAGCGCTTCGGGGTCACGACGAACCAACCCTACGTGCAGATGGACCTGGTCGATCCCCCGCTGGGCTTCGTCGAGATGGCCGCCGGGATGGGCGTCGCCGGCACCCGCATCACCGAGCCGGACGAGCTGGCCCAGGCGGTGCAGAGTGCCCTCGCCGCAGGCGAGCCCTACCTGATCGAGGCAGCGGTCGAGGGCAAGATTTAGCCTGCATCTCTCGCCAGAACCGCGACCTGCGGAGCGCGCTGCCGGCCGCTCCTTGCTTGGCTTGCGGGCGATGACGCATACTCGCCAGCCGTGAGCCGGCGCCGGCGCGGCAACGGTGTTGCACGGCGCCCAACAAGCCACTCAGGGAGATAACCATGCATCCGAGAACTGTTCTGGCCGCCGGCGTGCTCGGCACGGTCGGCGTGGCCTTGACGATGCCCGCCTTCGCGGAGACCGACTACGTCGCGAAGTACGGGATCAAGGAAGACCATCCGGGCATCTGCTCCTACGCGTCGATCGACGCGAAGGACTATAGCGGGCATGAGATCACCATTCTGACCCACGCCGTGCCGGTGATGGGCGAGCCGGTGGCGCTGCACTCCAAGCAGTTCGAGGAGCTGACGGGCGGCACGGTCAACGTGGTGCACGCCCCCTTCGGCGAGCTCTACCAGAAGGTGATGATCCCCTTCCAGACCGGCCAGCACGTCTACGACATCGTCTACGGCGGCTCATACTGGATCGGCGACTGGGCGCCGCATCTGGCACCCGTGCCCCAGAAATATCTCGACACCGACGAGATGAAGGACATCACGCCGTCCTATCAGGGTGTCGCGAGCTGGAACGGCCAGCGCCTGCAGTACACCTTCGACGGCGACCGGAACTACTTCAAGTACATCCTGCCGCCCTTCGAGGACGCGGATAACCAGGCCAAGTTCAAGGCCGAGTACGGCCGCGATCTCGAAGTGCCGACGACCTGGGAAGAATACGCCGAGGTCGCGACCTTCTTCAGCGGCTGGGACTGGGACGGCGACGGCGAGCTGGAATACGGCTCCACCGAGATCGTCAAGCGCGACGACGTGGCCTTCGCCAACTTCATCACCCGCGTCGCCTCCTACGCCAAGAACCCCAACGTGACCGGGGGCTTCTGGTTCGATCTCGAGACCATGACCCCGCAGATCAACAATCCGGGCTTCGTCAAGGGGCTGGAGATGTGGATGGACGCGCTCCGCTACATGCCACCCGGCGGGATCAACTTCGGCATCGGCGACGAGATCTTCTCCTGGGGCGGCGGCGAGTCGCTGATGAGCGTCACCTGGGACGATGCCTTCATCCAGGCGATGCAGCCGGATTCGCCGATCCGCAACAAGATCCGCGTCGGCACCCAGTACGGCCCCTCCATGGGCTCGCACAAGGTGTGGAACCGGGTCAGCGGCCAGTGGGACGAGTTCGAGACCCCGTCCGTCGCGCCCTACGTGACCTGGGGCTGGGGCGCCGGCGTCTCCAAGTACAGCGAAGAGCAGGAGATGGCGTTCGACTGGTTCTGCTTCTTCTCGAACTACGCCAACACCAACCACGACCTGCTGATCGGCCGCTTCGGCGTCAACCCCTTCCGCACCAGCCACATGGACCCCAACTACTGGGAACAGGAAGCCGGCTGGGATCGCGCGGTGGCGGTGAGCTTCACCGACATGCTGCAGGGCATGGACACGAGCACCAACCGGGTCTTCGACCTGCGCGTGCCCGGCGTCAACCAGTTCTACGTCGCCATGATGGCGAGCGTCGCCAAGGCGATGGCCGGCGAGATGACGGCCCAGGCCGCGCTCGACGAGGTCGCCGAGGAATGGACCCGCATCGCCGACCGGATCGGCGTCGACGCGATCCGCGAGGCCTACAAGAACGTCGTCGCGCTCGAGGACAACGTTTCGCTGGATCAGGTCAAGTAGGACCAGCGAACATCGAGACCGACGGCAGGTTACGCATGAGGAGACCGGCGGGCTGAGGCCCGCCGGTCGTTCTTCGCCCGGCCATGCTTGATTCTCGCTACAAGTATATCTTTCTGCTCCCGGCGCTGCTCGCGCTGCTTGCGATCATCATCTTTCCGCTGATCTACACGGTGCGCCTCAGCTTCTCCGGCTGGGACGTGAACTTCCCCGAACTCGATTCCATCGGCTGGGACAACTACGCCCGCGCCATCGCCGACGGCCGCTTCTGGGATTCCATGGGCACCCTCTATCTCATGGTGCTCTTCTGCATCGTCTTCGAATACCTGCTGGGCTTCATGCTCGCGCTCATGCTGTGGAAGGACGTGCGCGCGGGCCGCTTCTTCCGCGTGCTCTTCATCGTGCCGATGTGCGTGACGCCGGTGGTGATGGCGGTGGTCTGGCGCACCATCTTTCACGAGACCCTGGGGCCCCTGAACGACGTGCTGAGCTGGTTCGGCATCCCCGGCGTGCCATGGCTGAGCAAGTCCGGCCCGGCCTTCGCCGCGGTCATCATCATCGACGTCTGGCAGTGGACCTCCTTCATGTTCATTCTGCTGCTGGCGGGGCTGATGTCGCTGCCGCGCGAGCCCTACGAGGCTGCCCAGATCGACGGCGCCGGGCCGATCCGCACCTTCGTCCACGTGACCTTCCCCCTGATGGCGCCGATCACGCTGGGCGCGCTGATCATCCGCCTGATCGAATCCTCCAAGCTGATGGAGACGATCTACGCGCTGACCTCCGGCGGCCCCGGCTCGTCGACCGAGACCACGAGCTATCTGCTCTACATCCGGGGCTTGCGGGAGTTTCAGATCGGCTACACCGCCTCGCTCTCGATCATCTATCTGGTGATCATGATCGTTGCGCTCACCGTCTTCGCCCGCCTGTTGAGCCGCCTCATGATCGGCCGTCAGGGGCCGGTGCGCGCATGAGCCCGCGTCCGGAGGCGCCATGACCGGGCGCAGGGCCGACCTCTACCGGGTGCTCAAGTACGCCGCGCTCATCGCCTGGGCGGTCTTCGTGGTCGCGCCCTTCCTCTGGGCGCTGTCCACCTCGTTCAAGAGCGACCCCGGCGTGGTCGGCGGCGCGACCTACATCCCCTTCCTCGAGTACGAGCCCTCGGTCGAGGGCTGGACGTCGCTCTTCCGCGACACCAGCTCCGGCGGGATCAGCATGCAGGGGCCCTACCTTTCCAGCCTGGTCGTGAGCCTGATCTCGACCGGGATCGCGCTCTTTCTCGGCACGCTCGCGGCCTACGGGCTCTCGCGCTTCACCTTCCGCGCCGGCCCCTTGGGCAACAACGACATCACCTTCTTCTTTATCTCCCAGCGCATCATGCCGCCGGCGGTGCTCGCGATCCCCTACTTCCTGTTGCTGCGCTTCACCGGCCTGCTCGACACCCACCTCGGGCTGATTCTGGTCTACGTCGCGATGCTGCTGCCCATCGTGGTCTGGGTGATGGTGGACTTCTTCAACACCGTGCCCATCGAGCTCGACGAGGCGGCGCTGATCGACGGCTGCAACCCGATCCAGGCGTTTTACCGGATCATTCTGCCCAACTGCGCGCCGGGCATGGTGGTGGCGACCCTGCTCTGCATCATCTTCTCGTGGAGCGACTTCTTCTTCGCGCTGACTCTCACCTTCGCCAAGGTGCAGCTGCTGCCGCCCACCATCGTGATTCTCAATTCCAACAAGGTGCCGTGGTGGAGCCTGAGCGCGTCCGCGCTGGTCTCGGTGCTGCCGCTGGTCATCATCGCGTTCGTGCTGGAGCGCTACCTTGCGCGCGGTACGCTCGCCGGCGTGATCCGGGAGTAGGCCCGTGGCGGAAGTCGTTGTCAGCGGCGTCTTCAAGCGCTTCGGCCCGGTCGCAGCGCTGCAAGAGATCGACCTCACCGTCCACGACAACGAGTTCGTGGTGCTGGTGGGGCCGTCGGGTAGCGGCAAGTCCACGCTGCTCAGGATCGTCGCCGGGCTGGAGCGCCAGAGCGAAGGCGCGGTCTCCATCGACGGCAGGGACATGGCCGGCATCGCACCCAAGGACCGCGACGTGGCGATGGTGTTTCAGAGCCACGCCCTCTATCCGCACATGAACGTGTACGACAATCTCGCCTTCAACCAGCGCATTCGGGGCGTCGATCGCAAGACCGTGGACCGCAAGGTG